>JAFEHB010001413.1_pt1 | contig 9795 bp, 7 predicted proteins | sample 9267121 | NCBI WGS metagenome assembly JAFEHB01 (sample SAMN17103336, study PRJNA684904) | human gut metagenome | isolation source: diarrhea sample from child under the age of five | host: Homo sapiens | place: South Africa: Mafikeng, Mafikeng Provincial Hospital | collected 2019-09 | reverse complement strand
GTGCCGGGTCAAGAGATTCCGGACGGTTGGTCGCCGCCAGAATAATGACACCGTTATTTTCCTCAAAACCATCCATCTCTGTAAGCAGCTGGTTCAGAGTCTGCTCACGTTCATCGTTTCCACCTGCCATCTGTCCGTCTCGTTTCTTACCGATAGCATCGATCTCATCAATGAATACGATACAAGGTGCTTTTTCCTTTGCCTGTTTAAAGAGATCACGAACCTTGGAAGCACCCATACCAACAAACATTTCCACAAATTCAGAACCGGACATCGAGAAGAACGGTACATTGGATTCTCCGGCTACTGCTTTTGCCAGCATGGTTTTACCGGTACCTGGAGGGCCGACAAGCAGAACGCCTTTCGGCATGGAAGCTCCAACCCTGGTGTATTTCTCCGGATTATGCAGATAATCAACGATTTCCTGCAGATTTTCTTTTGCTTCTTCTTCACCGGCTACATCACTGAAGCGGATACCTTCGGTTGACGGTACATAAACTTTGGCATTGCTTTTTCCCATTCCAAATGCCATGGAATTCTTACCGCCCATCTGATTCATCATTTTGCGGCTCAGGTACTGTCCCAGAGCAATAAAGATGATCAGAGGAAGTACTCCTGTCAGCAAAAAACCTGCAACCGGTGACAGTTGCTGATCGATCTCTTTTGAGAATTTTGCACCAGCCTTGTAAAGACGTTCTGTCAAAGTCGGGTCTTCCATCACGCCTGTTTTATAGATGGTATTTTTATCATCTTTATCTGTAAAAAGGATCTGATTATCCTCAATCTGGACATCATCAATCTTTTTATCTTCGATCTTTGACATAAAAGTTCCATAATCGACTTCTTTGACCATTGTTTTTGTAAGCATTGGGGTTACAAGCACATTAAAAACAATTATGATCAGAAGCACGATTCCATAATAATAAAGTAACGGCTTCTTTGGCGATTTTACTTCTTTCATTCGTGTCTCCTCCGATTTTTCTTCTTTTTTATCATTATATATTATAGTTCCATTTTCTGTCCTTTTGTATAGACAAAAAAAGAAAAGTGTTCGGTTTTTCCACACTTTTCCTTTTCTGTCCCAGATATTTTTCTTTTCCTGCGCGCCTTTTTCTATCGATAAGGATTCAATGCCTTTTCTGCAAGATCCGGAAAATTCCCGATGATCGCATTGACACCGATCTTTGCAAAATATTCCATACTGTCCCAGTCATTCACAGTCCAGGTATTTACCTTCAGGCCATGATCAGCCGCATCCTGTACATAACTTTCTGTCACCATTGGATATGCCGGATGCAGGAAATCCATCCCCAGTTTTCTTCCGTATTTGCCTGCTCTGACGATCCAGCTTTCTTCCAGAAGACCACATGGCATTTTTTCATCCAGTTCTTTCATTTTCAAACAGGAATAATGATTAAAAGATGAAATAATGATCTTATTTTCCAGTTCATATTCCCGAATCATTTCCAGTGTTCGCTCCTCAATTCCCGGATATGGAAAAATCCCCGTTTTCAGCTCAATGTTGGTAATGACCGGAAGATCTTTAAAATGCTCAAAGTATTCTCTCAATGTCGGAATCTCCATACTTCCATACCGGTCTCCCCATTTGCCGGAAACATCCATTGCTTTCAGCTGTTCCAGCGTATAGTCCTTTACGAAGCCATCTACACCTGCAGTCCGGTTCAGCGTTTCATCGTGCATGATCACCAGTTCTCCGTCTTTTGAAAACTGTACATCCAGTTCAATTCCGTCCGCGCCTGCTTCTACTGCTTTTTCAAAAGCAAGCATCGTGTTTTCCGGAAACTGTCCGGAAAAACCTCTGTGTGCAAAATTCAGTGTCACAGTTATCCCTCCTACAGCAAAATACAATCTTCTTTTCTGATACTCAGCCAGCATTCCGTAAAATCTCTGAGAAGTCCTGTCTCCTGAAACAGCACATCTGCATGAATCCTGACTCCTTCACAGCCAATACCATAACGGTAAACATTTCCCTGCGGAATACCATCCACAATTTTTCCACGGAATACATAGCTATCCGTTTCATCCGGTCTTTCTTCAGATAATTTTACGCTCTCCGGCCGGAATGCGATTGTTTCAGACTCTGCTTTTGTTCCAGTCATCTTTTGAAATTCTTCAGATGATATTATATTATAACTTCCAATAAAAGATGCAGCAAATTTTGTTGCCGGTCTTGCATACATCTGTGCCGGTTCTGCCGACTGTTCAATCTTTCCATCATAAAGAAGATGAATCATATCCGACATGACCATTGCCTCATTCTGATCATGGGTAACAAAAATGGCCGTAATATCTGTCTCCCTCTGAATTCTCCTGATCTCCATCTGCAAAGATTTGCGGAGAAGTGCATCAATTGCAGAAAGCGGCTCATCCAGAAGAAGCACTTTGGGTTCTGTGACAATTGCTCTTGCCAGTGCGGCCCTCTGCTGCTGTCCTCCGGAAAGCTGTGACGGATAATTTTTTCCTTTATCACCCAAACCTACGATTTCCAGCATTTCCTTTACTTTTGTATCGATCTGATTTTTTGACATCTTTTTCAGCTGAAGTCCGAATGCCACATTTTTTTCAACCGTCAGATTCGGGAATAAACTGTACTGCTGAAACACCATACCAATATCTCTTTTTCTTGGTTCTACATTTGTGATTTCTTTTCCATCCAGCCAGATCTTGCCGGAGGTTACCGTCTCCAGTCCTGCCAGGCAGCGAAGAAGTGTACTTTTGCCACAACCAGACGGACCGAGAAGTGTCACCAACTGTCCTTTTTCTATATCCAGATTAATATTTTTCAGTACCTGTGTACTGCCAAAATTTTTTACTATATTTTCAAAGCGTATATATCCCATAAATCATCCTGTCTTTCCTGTAATTTTGTCGCTGTTCACTTCGGTAAACGCATTTTCTGCTTCGTTTTATCGTACAGCTTTTCTGACACGGTTTTTCAGATGCAAAGTAACTGCCGCAATGATGAAAGTAATCGCCATGATCACAACAAATACTGCACTTGCTTTCATACTGTCCGATTTCATGGTCTGGTACAGATAAATCTGCATATTCTGGAAGGAGGTTCCGGTAAGGTTACGTACCAGCACATAATCTCCAAAAATGATTCCCACTGCAAGGAGAGAAGAAACCACAACCGATGAAATCAGATTCGGGACCACTACTTTAAAAAATGCATAAATTCTGGAACAGCCCAGCATCTCTGCTGCTTCTACCAGTGTGTGAACATTCACTGCTGACATTCCATTTTTGATTCCCTGGTAAATATAAGGCATGATGATCACGCTGTATGCGCCAAACAACATCACCATACGATTGGACAGAAATGTTTCGGAGCGTACATATGCAGCCAGAATACTGACCGACAGGATCACGCCCTGAATGGTATATGGTATCATGCAGATGATCTGTACATATTTATCCAGTTTCGGAAAATACAAGGTCGTTACAAACATTGCCAGAAGAATGATCACCGTTGTCAATACGATCGGCACCACGCAGATGACCAGACTTCGCAGAATACACATCAAAAACTCCGGATCCTGAAACAGTTCCACATAACTTTTTACAGAAAATCCTCTCGGTACGATTCCTGTCCATTTGTCGAACAAAGAATAAACGATCGTCACAACCAGGGGCAGAAGGAGGTACGAGATCAGCACCAGCATAACTGCTGCAGAACCTTTTTTTCTCTCTTTCATACTTTTTTAACCCCTTTCTGAAACTGTCTGCTGATTCCATTCGTCACAAAGATCATAATGACCATCATTGCCATCATAACTACAGAAAGCGCCCCACCAAGTCCTGGTTTCAGTTTGACCTCTCCGACAAAGCTTCCCGCAATCTGAATTGGAAGTAACGAAATATTGTTCATCATCAATGCATACACGGTCGCATATGCTGCCAGTGCATTTGCAAAAAGCACACTGAATGTTCCAAGGATTCCCGGCATCAGCACCGGAACTCCGACTTTTGTCCAGAAACAGGTCATATTTCCACCAAGAAGTGCAACTGCCTCTTTCCATTCTCTTCGTATTCCTTCAAACGCAGGAATCAGAAGGAGTGTTGCAAGCGGGATCTGGAAATACACATAGATCATACTCATGCCACCGGAGGTATACAGATTGTAGCCTGCCAGTCCCTCAATTCCAAGTTTCTGTCCCACATGCACCATAAAACCTGCATTTCCGAGAAGTATCATGTAAGAAAATGCCAGTGGGACTCCGGCAAAATTAGATACCATGTTCAGAACAGTAGTAAATGCTGTGCTGAGTTTTCCTGTATGATTATGAATTGCTTTTGCCCCGAGAAAAGCAATAATGATTCCAATGATTGATGAGGTCAGTGATATTTTCAGACTGTTAACGATTGCTTTCTGATAAAGAAGTTTTGTAAAAACCTTCTCATAATTTTCCAGGGAAAAACCTGTCCCTCCATCTGGAAGGAAACTGTTGCCGATCACACTACAAAGCGGCACGATCTCGTACAATATGGCCACTGCCATAAAAGGAAGCAGTGCCAGCAAATAAACGTATTTTTGTTTTTTCATGGAATTCCTCATAACGAGATGAGGGTATCTGAATATACTTCAACTTCACATACCCTCATCGTCTCTGGTTTCGTAATATTTTGTTTAATATTTACCTGATTCCAGTACTATTGGTTACTGTACCAGAAGTGGTGTGATCTCTTCCTGCCATCTTTCAACAACTGTTTCACAGGCTTTTGTGTAAGCATCTGTATCTTCCATCGGAATGGCATTTGCATAGTCTTCGGATTTGAATGTAGCATTCTGGATGTCATCCGGAATCTCTACATCTGTTCTGGTCGGGATCGCACCTGCTGCTGCAAGATTTGCCTGTCCTTCATCACTAAAGATATATTCTCTTGCAAGAGCTGCTGCACATGGATGTGGTGCATATTTGTTGATCACGGATGCATATCCACTCATGATAGAACCATCTGTCGGGATATTTGCCTGAAGTTTGTATTTTGTGATCTGATCTTTGTAAGGAATTGCTGTGAAGCTCCAGATAACACCTACCGGAATCTCTCCTGTCTCGAAGTTCTGCTGAAGGATATCCAGAGTATTGATACGTCCATCTTCTGCCATCTGTGTCCAGAAATCAAAAGCCGGATCCAGGTTATTCAGATCTCCGCCAAATGCATAGGCAGATGCGATAACTGCAGCCTGTGCGTTTCCACCGTTGATGTCTCCAAGTGCAACTGTATAATCACCATCCTTGATATCTGCCCAGGAAGTCGGTGCATTTTCCACTTCATCGGTATTGGTAAGGAAAGTAGTTGCTCCTGTGTATGCGATCATCCATTTTCCATCTTCGCCTTTTGCCCAGTCCGGAACGCTGTCCCAGTAAGATGTTTTATATCCCTGTACAAGGTCTTCGTCTACTGCCTGTGCACCAAAAGCCTGTCCGACATCACCGATATCTTTGCTTCCTTTTTCGCCCTCTGTCTGGAACATCTGCAGTTCTTCTGCAGAAGACATATCGGAATCTGCATGTGTGATTCCATATTTGTCATTGATATCTTTCCAGGTAAGTCCCCAGTTAGCCCAGGAATCCGGCATACCAACGGATTCTACATCGCCTTCTTCTTTTGCTTTTTCGGTGATGTCATCAAGGGTCATGGAATTGAGGTCAACGCTGTCTGCTGCGAATGTCACCATCGGACATGCCGCTGTTCCTGCTAAGATTGCACCTGTCATCACTGCTGCTACAGCCGGTTTAAATTTTTTATTTATCATTTTTTTTCCTCCGTGAGTGGTTTGTTTGCTTAACTCTGAGGATTATTGTAGTGGATGTGGGTGGATAGAACTATCCCGGATGTGTGAAATAAATGTTAAATATAGGAAAAGTGAAAGGGGGTGGGTTGTGGGGGTGGTATTACGGCAGAGGCTTCCCGTGTATTATCGATACACAGACAGAGTAAGCCCCATATCCAGATGAAAACACTCGTGAGTACTGCGTTATGAGATGCAGGCTTAGCTTCCACCACCAAGCCCACTGTCTGAGCGAAGCGAGTTTGGGCGACTGGTGGATAATAAGCTCATGTAGCGAGTAGCAGACGCAGCGGTGTTTTATATCCTGGATATGGGGCTTATTATGTCGTATGTATAGATATATCACATAAATACTATAATCAATATGGCGGAATCAGAACTTACGAAAACGGGCGTATCTTGTTTCGAGAAGCTCTTCCTCGGAAAGAGATGTATATTTTTGAAGGAAAGTACAGATTTTATCATTCAGGCGTTCAGCCACCTGCCACATACTTTCCGGTGTCAGATTCTCCGGTTCAGGAATCACCTGCTCAATGATTCCTTTCTCATACAGATCCGATGCTGTCAGTTTCATGACCGCGGCAGCTTCTTTTGCCTTAGTACTGTCCTTCCAGAGAATACTTGCAAATCCTTCCGGTGAAAGAATAGAATATATGGAATTCTCCAACATCCATACCTGATCACCTGCTGCCAGGGCAAGTGCCCCACCGCTTCCACCTTCTCCTGTCACAATAGACAGAACCGGTGTTTTCAGTCCGGCAAGCTCCCAGAGATTACGGGCAATAGCCTCGCCCTGTCCTCGTTCCTCTGCCTCGATACCACAGAAAGCTCCCGGCGTATCCACAAAACAGATTACCGGACGCTGAAACTTTTCTGCCTGCTTCATCAGGCGCAGCGCCTTGCGATATCCTTCCGGCATCGGCATGCCGAAATTGTGTGCAATGTTTTCTTTGGTGTTGGTTCCTTTTTCCTGCACGATAACAGTGACCGGTTTTCCATGAAATTTTGCGATTCCACCGATGATTGCCTTATCATCTCCGTAATTTCGGTCTCCATGAAATTCCATAAAATCCGTAAAAAGTGCTTCTATATAATCACTGCCGGATGGACGGTCAATCTTGCGTGAGATCTGTACACGATCCCAGGCTGTGAGGTAAGGGTTGATGCCAGCTGGATTAGAATCTCCTCTATCCGAATCACACTTGTCATTTGTCAGATTTTCAGAATCTGATCCCGGATGATCCGCGTGATGTAATTCAGCTGCATCCGTTCTGATCCTGTTTTCTGTTTTCCAGGATACCGCATGCATCTCCAGGATCTTTCCGAGCTTTTCTTTCAGTTCTTCACGTCGTACGATATCATCCACGAAGCCATGCTTTACTAAGAACTCTGCTCTCTGGAAGCCCTTCGGAAGTTTCTGACGAAGAGTCTGCTCAATGACACGCGGACCTGCGAAACCGATCAGTGCACCTGGTTCCGCCAGAATGATATCCCCCAGCATCGCAAAACTTGCCGTCACGCCACCTGTCGTAGGTTCTGTCAAAACACTTACATAAAGCAGTCCGGCCTTGCTGTGACGTTCCAGCGCCGCGGAAGTTTTTGCCATCTGCATCAGAGATGTGATTCCCTCCTGCATTCTGGCACCACCAGAACAGGCAAAAATGATAATGGGAAGTTTTTCCTCCGTTGCACGTTCTACTGCTCTGGTGATTTTTTCGCCAACTGCCCAGCCCATGCTTGCCATCAGGAATCTTCCATCGCAGACTGCGATCACAGTATCTCTGCCATTTATTTTGCCTTTGCCTGTGACAACAGCCTCTTTGAGCCCGGTCTTCTCCTGAAGTGCCTGTACTTTTTCCGGATACCCTTTGTAATTTACAGGATTTCCACCGATCAGATCCTGATTCCATTCCTCAAAAGTTCCCTCATCAATCACCATCTGGATTCTACGATATGCATGTACACGGAAATATCCTCCGCATTTCGGACAGATATAATATCCCTGTTTTACATCCTCTGCGATGATGGCAGCTCCGCACTTGTTACATTTACGAAGAAGTCCTTCCGGTACCTCCGGCCTGGAAGCACGGACCGCACTATGGCTCTGTATTCTGGAAACAATTCTTGTCTTTTTGAACATGTTATCCAACTTCATGATCGTTCACTCCTGTTAATACCAAAACTATACGTTACTGTTCACTCCGTTTACAGTAACACTTTATTTATCTGCTTCCATTCTTTCGATGAATTCTACATCTGTATTTCCTGACTGAAAATCCGGATGATCCAGGATTTCATACTGATAGTCTACATTGGTATCGATTCCCTCTATGATCACTTCACCAAGCGCACTCTGCATCTTACGGATTGCTTCGGTACGGTTCTTCGCCCACACGATCACCTTCGCGATCATGGAATCATAATACGGTGGGATCGTATATCCACTGTACACAGCGGAATCAATACGGATTCCTTTTCCTCCTGGAAAATACATGTCCGTGATCGTTCCTGGTGACGGACGAAAACCTTTGGATGGATTTTCTGCGTTGATCCGGCATTCAATCGCATGCCCTGTCAGCTGAATATCTTCCTGCTTACAGGATAGTGGAAGCCCGGATGCAATGCGGATCTGCTCTTTGACAAGATCCACACCTGTCACCCACTCCGTAACCGGATGCTCCACCTGAATTCGGGTATTCATTTCCATAAAATAAAATCTGCCTTCTTTATCAAGAAGGAATTCAATCGTTCCGGCATTTTCATACCCGGCTGCTTTTGCCGCTTTTACTGCTGCCTCACCCATTCTGGCACGAAGATCATCGGAAATCACCTCGCACGGAGACTCCTCGATCATCTTCTGATGATTTCGCTGGATGGAGCAGTCACGCTCTCCCAGATGGATCACATTTCCAAACTTATCTGCCATGATCTGAAACTCGATATGTCTTGGATGACGCACAAAATGTTCCACATACATCGTGGAATCGCCAAAAGCCATCTGCGTTTCTTTCTGTGCAGTACGGAAACTTTCTTCAAAATCTGCCATAGTGTCAGCAACTCGCATTCCTTTGCCGCCGCCTCCGAGAGCAGCCTTGATGATGACCGGATACCCGATCGTTTCTGCTTCTTTCATTCCCTCTTCTACTGTGTAGATTGGATTTTTACCGCCGGGAATGATCGGAACACCTGCATTTGCCATCGTGTTTTTTGCCGCCTGTTTATTTCCAAGACTTGCGATCACACTGGATGGCGGTCCGATAAAAGTAATATTACACTGCTCACAAAGCTCTGCAAAACGACTGTTTTCGGAAAGGAAACCAAATCCCGGATGGATCGCATCGGCTCCTGTAACGATCGTCGCACTGATGATATTTTCCATGCTGAGGTAGCTCTGGGATGACGGTGCCGGTCCGATACAGACTGCCTCATCCGCAAGCTGTGTATGAAGCGCATCTCTGTCCGCTTCTGAATAAACAGCCACTGTCTCTATTCCCATTTCTCTGCACGCGCGGATGATCCGCACCGCGATCTCCCCTCGATTCGCGATCAGCACTTTTTTAATCATAGTGTGTCACCTATCCAATCATAAAAGTCAGTTCTGCATCAACTACCACTTTGCCGTCAACACTTGCAACTGCATGACCGACACCAACCGGTCCTTTGCATTTGATGATCGTTGTTTCCAGACGGAGTTTATCCCCCGGAACAACTTTTCCACGGAATCTGCAGTTTTTGATCCCGCCAAAATATGCAATCTTGCCTTTGTTTTCTTCCAGGCTTAAGATCGCCACAGCACCTGTCTGTGCAAGAGCTTCCACCATCAGGACACCCGGCATTACCGGTTCCTGTGGGAAATGTCCTTTAAAAAAGTCCTCACGGAAAGTCACGCATTTATAACCGACAGCAAATTTGCCCGGCTCATAATCCTCGATATAATCCACAAGAAGAAATGGATGTCTGTGAGGAAGAATCTGTTC
>JAFEHB010000998.1_pt1 | contig 9797 bp, 5 predicted proteins | sample 9267121 | NCBI WGS metagenome assembly JAFEHB01 (sample SAMN17103336, study PRJNA684904) | human gut metagenome | isolation source: diarrhea sample from child under the age of five | host: Homo sapiens | place: South Africa: Mafikeng, Mafikeng Provincial Hospital | collected 2019-09 | reverse complement strand
AGCAAGAGTACTAACTTCCTGATTAACAACGATGCAGCTTCGCAGAGTTCGAAGAACAAAAAAGCCCATGAACTCAATATTCCAATCATTACTGAGGATGAGTTCATAGAAAAGTTTCAGGAGTAAACAAGTGAATAAAGCGAAATAAAAAGCGAAAGCCAGATTCCGGATTTCGGACTTGGCTTTCGCTTTTCTAGTTTTAAGAACCTGCAAATTCTCTGTTATTATTCTCCCAGGAACTGACCCATGAAGAGAATGGCGCCACTATTACGTTCTGTAATGAAATAAACGAATGGACGGTTGGCATGAAATTCTACACGCTTCATCTCGTGAGGACCCAGTGAGGTCAGCATCACAGCAGCTGTTACGGCAGCAGCCTTGGTTCCACGCTCGCTTACCTCAATCTTTGCCTTCTGCAACATCTTCGATACGTAGAAGCTGCCATTGGCAAAACGGCTGAAATCTGCCGTGCCTGGCTGGAAGATGCTTGGAGCTCCCAATTTACTGATAATCTGGTTGAGCGACAAATCCATCTCTGTGGTAAACTTTGGGAATTTCAAATCCACCTGGCAACGGTCCATGTCATTACTCAACTTCTGAAGTTTATCTGCATCCATCTCCTTCATCACCTCGCTGATGCTCTTGCCAGCCTTAGGAAGAAGAACGGTCATCTGATAACTTCCATTTCCGTATGGCAGCTCTACAGCCTGCAACATATCATTTTCTGTATAGGCAAACTTCTTGTTCTGGTGCATCATGTTCACCTTTTTAATATCGCGGGTGTAACCGCTGAAGTTCTCGAGTCTAGTGTTCTTCGCATCAAACTTCTCCTGCCAGATTCCATTAAAATAAATAGCATTCAGAAGGTAAGAAACGGCTGCTGGGTCTACCTGGTCGATGATGCTAGGAATCATGCCTTTAGTCTGCTTCTTGCACCAGTCATTAATGCGAGTGGCAGATTTAGGAGAGGTAAAGTCCATGCTCTCCACGCCCGCCTGATAAGAATCGGCTACGGTACGAGCGAAATCGCTGTTCAATGTGAAATTCTTATTGATGGCGATAAAGTTGGCAATGTTTACGGTTGTCTGCTTGTCGAGCTTGCCAGCCGAAAGCATCAGCGCCTTATAACAGTCGTTGAGTTCCTTCACGCTCACGCCCTCGCAACCGATTGCCTTCAGAATCTCTTGCTGTGTCATGCCGTCGGCACCATTTGCAAGCATTCCCATCAGATAGGCGATGCTCATTGGCGAAACCACCTCAGAATCCATGCCGCTAATCTGCTGATAAAGTCTGAAAGCGAAATCATTATTCTTCTTCACGATGTTCTGCTGAGCCTCTGAGAGGACAAGATAACTCTCGTCCATTTCCTCATCTGCTGACGGACGGGCAGCCTCTGCCTCCGTTATCTTCTCAGCCTTTGTTGCGTTCTCATTCTGTGCATTCTTGCTAGTGCTGCAAGAAGTCATTGCCATTGCAGCTGAAGCTAAAATAGCTGCACTAAATACTTTCTTGTTCATATTTCTCTAATTTATTAGTTCATTTTAATGACTCAACGCTCCTGAACCCATAGGGACTGTTCCTCTTTAAAAAGGCAATTCCCGAATCGGAATCTGAATCGTGAGTTCTGAAGATAAAATGAAAAATCGGCTAATCCTTGCACGGGAAAAGCCGATTTTACTATTTCTTAACAAAAACATCTATGTTCTTTACAAAAAAAATCAATGCAGCGGTGCCTCTTCCGAAGGTCTGCCAGGCTTTATTCTGAGATGATATCTGTTTCCATCATATTCCACGCGCATGATGTTCGTCCTATTGGTCTTCATCTCATCGCTCGAATTAGCCACAAGATGTTCGTATAGATCTATTGCCACATGACCCATCGTTCTGCGCAGATTGATTTCGATGCAAGGCACTACGCCCAGACCGGTTCTGTTTACGTCCTCACCTTCCTGATTCAGCACAGCCTCGCAGAATTCATCCTTCTCCCCTTTCGTGCAGATCAACATGTCTACTCCGAACGGACCACTGTAAATATCCTTCAGCGCCGGCTCCATTACCTCGATGATGCGCTGTCTGATTCCGGCAAGCTGAGCCTCGCTAATGAGCGGTTTCATCATTTCCACCTTATCATCTTCAGAGCAGAGCACATTGCCCGAATAGGCATTCTTGATCGTATCGAAGAGCGAAAGACCGCGATAGAGCACCTTACCGTCCTTCATTTCAAACTCCATGGCGAAATCTCTCACCTTATTATATAGGGGTTCTACGGTTACGCCGCCCTGATGATAAATCATGTTTGCCACCCATCTTTCGAAGGTAGGATAATCTCCGGCAGTCCTGAAGTCCTCAGCACTCACATATTTCACTCCCCTCCCGCTGCTGCTCCAGGGAGCCTTGACAACAGCTTTACCATGCTGGAGAATGAGTTCTTTGACACGGGCCGTTTCAGTAACATATTCCACGCCACGCTGCAGATGAAGGGCAGCCCATTGCCTGCTGCTCACCTCGCGTACCTTATTTAATACAGCATCAGTCGGCAACATAATCTCCGGCATTCCCAAACGCTCCAACTCACCTTTCAGCGACAGGTTCCATCCCCAGGGATGAACACTGTCCAGAAATTCAGTCTTGAGCAGATGCTTCAGCTGAGGCTTGGTGATGAACTCAACCTTGCTGTTCAGTTCAGCCCCAAAATGGCGCACCCTGTTCTTCGCAAAATCAATATCATCCACAAGTACGAGGTCGCCCTCTTCCGCCCAAAGAGCCGGAATGAAAGCAAGATCACTTCTAAGTTGTCTACCCGCATGAGGTGCGGTGAACTGTTTCAGATTTGCAGCCAAAGCCAAATCATGTTCTGGATTGAAAATATGTAACTTCATGGTGCAAAGATATAAAGAAAAGTGCAAAAAAGGGCAGAAAATCCCCATTTTTACTTAGACAAGTGCTAAATAATGAAAAAAAAGTTACTTTTTGCTATCTAGAGTTTGCAAATTAGAAATATTTAATTACCTTTGCATCGTAAAAACAATTAGAAACGATATAAACTCATGGAAGAAGCATTCTTCAGAACACATACATACCTCGTAGAGCATACGGACGCACCAGTAAGACGCACTCTGATGGACGAAATCGACTGGAGCGACCGTTTGATTGGCATAAAGGGAACACGCGGTGTAGGAAAGTCTACATTCCTCCTTCAATATGCCAAGGAGCACTTTGGCCCTACAGACCGCAAGTGCCTGTATGTGAATATGAACAATTTCTATTTTCAAAGCAGAGGAATCGCAGATTTTGCAGGTGACTTTGTTCGCCACGGCGGCAGAACCCTTCTCATCGACCAGGTCTTCAAGCAGTCGGACTGGAGCAAGGAACTGCGCAAATGCTACGACCTCTATCCAGAGTTAAGAATCGTGTTCACAGGTTCCAGCGTGATGAGACTGAAGGAAGAGAATCCTGAGCTCAATGGAATCGTGAAAAGCTATAATTTGCGAGGCTTCTCTTTCAGAGAGTTTATCAACCTGCAGACTGGCAACAGTTTCCAGCCTTATACACTCGATGAAATCTTGCGCAATCACGAGCACATCATCAAGCAGATACTGCCTAAGGTGAGCCCGATGAAATACTTCCAGGACTACTTGCATCATGGATTCTATCCATTCTTCCTGGAGAATCGCAACTTCACAGAGAATCTACTAAAGACAATGAACATGATGACCGAGGTAGACATCCTCCTCATCAAGCAAATCGAACTGAAATATCTCACCAAGATCAAGCGGCTCTTCTATCAGCTAGCTGTAGAAGGTGCCAAGGCTCCCAACGTGAGCCAGCTTGCCGAAGAGATCAACACCAGCAGAGCTACGGTAATGAACTACATCAAGTATCTTGCTGATGCGCGACTCATCAACATGATTTACCCTACCGGGCAGGAGTTTCCAAAGAAACCATCCAAGGTGATGATGCACAACTCCAACCTGATGTACGCCATCTATCCTATCAAGATAGACAAGCAGGAGGTAATGGAAACATTCTTCGTCAACTCGGTCTGGAAAGACCACAAGGTAAGCCAGACCGGCAAGGACCACTACTTCATTGTAGATGGTGAGAAGAAGTTCAGAATCTGCGATGCGCAATCTCCAAACAAGGTGCGCAACAATCCCGACATCATCTACGCCCGATACAATACCGAGGTAGGCAAGGACAACAGGATTCCGTTATGGCTTCTGGGTTTCCTATATTAGGGAATGTTGAATGTGGAGTGTTGAATGTTGAATTGCCTAACGGCATCAGCATGAAGACACATAAGGGCGCAAGCCTAACTCAACACTCAACATTCAACACTCAACATTAGAATAAGTTAGAATAAGAATGAATTAAATACAAAACATTTTTAATATTTTATCTAAAAGTAAAATGGCTAAAGAGAAAAAATTTATCACTTGTGATGGTAACACAGCTGCCGCACACGTAAGCTACATGTTTACTGAGGTTGCTGCTATCTACCCTATTACTCCATCATCACCAATGGCGGAGCATGTAGATGAATGGGCTGCCAAAGGTCGTAAGAACCTTTTCGGTCAGCGAGTTTCTATCCAGGAAATGGAATCAGAGGCTGGTGCTGCTGGTGCAGTTCACGGTTCTCTCCAGGCTGGTGCCTTGACTTCAACTTACACTGCTTCTCAGGGTTTGTTGTTGATGATTCCTAACATGTACAAGATTGCTGGTGAGTTGCTCCCTTGCGTGTTCAACGTATCAGCTCGTACATTGGCTTCTCACTCACTTTGTATCTTCGGTGACCACCAGGACGTAATGGCTTGCCGCCAGACAGGTTTCGCTATGTTCTGCTCAGGTTCTGTTCAGGAGGTTATGGACCTCTCTGCAGTTCCTCACTTGGCTACATTGGAGACAAAGGTTCCTTTCATTAACTTCTTCGACGGTTTCCGTACTTCTCACGAGTACCACAAGATCGAGGAGATGGATATGGAAGACATCCGTCCATTGGTTAAGGAAGAGTTCATCGAGGACTTCCGTAACCGTGCTTTGACTCCTGAGCGTCCTGTTACTCGCGGTACCGCTGAGAACCCAGAGACATTCTTCACTCACCGTGAGGCTTGCAACCCTTACTACGATGCAATCCCTGAGGTAGTAGAGAAGTACTGCCAGGAGATGACTAAGATTACTGGTCGTGAGTATCACCTCTTCAACTACTATGGTGCTGAGGATGCTGAGAACATCATCATCTTGATGGGTTCTGCTACAGAGCCAGCTCGCGAGGCTATCGACTACTTGAACAAGCAGGGCAAGAAGGTTGGTATGGTTGCAGTTCACCTCTTCCGTCCATTCTCTGTTGACTTCTTGAAGAAGACTATCCCAGCTACAGTTAAGCGTATCGCTGTTCTCGACCGTACTAAGGAGCCAGGTGCAGAGGGTGAGCCATTGTACCTCGACGTTAAGTCAGCTCTCTACGATGACGAGCGCAAGCCATTGATCGTTGGCGGTCGCTACGGTCTCGGTTCTTCTGATACAACTCCAGCTAAGATCGTTGCTGTATTCAAGAACCTCGAGTTGCCACAGCCAAAGAACCACTTCACTGTAGGTATCGTTGATGACGTTACATTCACTTCTCTCCCAGAAGAGGAGGAAATCCCAATGGGTGGCGACGATTTGTTCGAGGCTAAGTTCTACGGTTTGGGTGCTGACGGTACTGTTGGTGCTAACAAGAACTCAGTTCAGATTATCGGTAACAATACTAACAAGTATTGCCAGGCATACTTCTCTTACGACTCTAAGAAGTCTGGTGGTTTCACCTGCTCTCACTTGCGTTTCGGCGACAGCCCTATCCACAGTGCTTATCAGGTAAATACTCCTAACTTCGTAGCTTGCCACGTACAGGCTTACCTCCACATGTACGATGTAACACGTGGTTTGCGTAAGAACGGTTTCTTCCTGTTGAACACTATCTTCGACGGTGAGGAGTTGGTTAACTTCATCCCTAACAAGGTAAAGCGTTACTTCGCTCAGAACAACATCACTGTTTACTATATCAACGCAACTAAGATTGCTCAGGAGATTGGTCTCGGTAACCGTACCAACACCATCCTCCAGTCTGCATTCTTCCGTATCACAAAGGTTATTCCTTTGGATCTCGCTGTAGAGCAGATGAAGGCATTCATCGTTAAGTCTTACTCTAAGAAGGGTCAGGACGTTGTTGACAAGAACTTCGGCGCTGTAGACCGTGGTGGTGAGTACAAGCAGTTGACAGTAGATCCAGCTTGGGCTAACCTCGCTGACGATGAGGCTAAGGAGGATAACGCTCCAGCATTCGTTAAGGAGCTCGTTCGTCCTATCAACGGCCAGGCAGGTGACCTCTTGAAGGTTTCTGACTTCGTTAAGCACGACACAGTTGACGGTACATGGCAGAACGGTACAGCAGCATTCGAGAAGCGTGGTGTTGAGGCATTCGTACCAGTATGGAACGTAGAGAACTGTATCCAGTGTAACAAGTGTTCATTCGTTTGTCCTCACGCAGCTATCCGTCCATTCGTATTGACCGATGAGGAGCTCGCAGGCATCGAGGGTCTCGAGACTCAGGATGTTAAGGCACCTAAGGCTTTGGCTGGAATGCACTTCCGCATCGAGACTTCAGTACTCGACTGTCTGGGTTGTGGTAACTGTGCTGACGTCTGCCCAGGTAAGAAGGGTGAGAAGGCGTTGACAATGGTTCCATTCAACGTTGACGCAGAGGATATGGTTAAGGAAGCAGCTAACTGGGAGTACCTCGTACACAAGGTAGCTTCTAAGCAGGATCTCGTTGACATCAAGCAGAGCCCTAAGAACTCTCAGTTCGCTCAGCCATTGTTCGAGTTCTCTGGTGCTTGCTCTGGTTGTGGTGAGACTCCATACGTTAAGTTGATTTCTCAGCTCTTCGGTGATCGTCAGATGATTGCTAACGCTACTGGTTGTTCTTCTATCTACTCAGCTTCTATCCCATCTACTCCATATACAAAGAACGCTAAGGGTCAGGGTCCTGCATTCGACAACTCATTGTTCGAGGACTTCTGCGAGTTCGGTCTCGGTATGGTAATGGGTAACAAGAAGATGAAGGAGCGCATCGCTCACTTGCTCGAGGAGGCTAAGGCTAGCGAGAAGGTTTCTGCTGAGTTCGTAGCTGCTGCTGACAAGTGGATGGCTAACATGAACGATTCTGAGGGTTCTAAGGAGGCTGCTGCAGAGTTGAAGCCTCTCATCGCTGCCTGCGCTGAGAAGGGTTGCCCTATCTGCAAGGAGCTCAAGACTTTGGATCACTACCTCGTTAAGCGTTCACAGTGGATCATCGGTGGTGACGGTGCTTCTTATGATATAGGTTACGGTGGTCTCGACCACGTATTGGCTTCTGGTGAGGATGTTAACATCCTGGTACTCGATACTGAGGTTTACTCTAACACTGGTGGTCAGTCTTCTAAGTCAACTCCACTCGGTGCTATCGCACAGTTCGCTGCTCAGGGTAAGCGTATCCGTAAGAAGGATCTCGGTTTGATGCAGACTACATACGGTTACATCTACGTAGCTCAGGTAGCTATGGGTGCTGACAATGCTCAGACATTGAAGGCTATCCGTGAGGCTGAGGCTTATCCAGGTCCATCACTCATCATCGCTTACGCACCATGTATCAACCACGGTTTGAAGCGTAAGGGCGGTATGGGTCGTTCACAGCACGAGGAAGAGTTGGCTGTTGAGTGCGGTTACTGGCACTTGTGGCGTTACAACCCACTGTTGGCTGATGAGGGTAAGAACCCATTCACACTCGACTCAAAGGCTCCTAACTGGGAGAACTTCCGCGACTTCTTGCTCGGTGAGGTTCGTTACCTCTCAGTACAGAAGGCATTCCCTAAGGAGGCTGACGAGCTCTTCTCTCAGGCTGAGAAGATGGCTAAGCTCCGTTACCAGACTTACGTTCGTAAGAGCCAGGAGGACTGGAGCGAGCAGATCTAATCTAGCGAGATTTCAATAGGTTAAATATATAATCTCCGAAGACCTTGGTTGCGTTCTGCAATCAAGGTCTTTTTTGTTTAAAAATGCTCCATATTCATGTAAAAATTGGAAATAAGTGATGAAACATAGGGAAAAATCGTGATTTTGGGATTGAGTTCTTTAGGGGCAATTCAGAATACTTTTGTTAAGAAAACAGAACATTCACATGTGGTATAAGACGGGCTATGAGCTTCTGCCCTTTCAGGGCGTATTGAGTAATCTCAACCGTACAGATCGAACTATTGCGGATTTTTAATCCACTAAAAGGACCGGCGCAAGAAACGCAATCAGTCTGAGTAATGTAAATTATCCTTACCTACACAAAACAGAAACCAAAAGAGGCAAAAATCAGTGCTTTTTAGTGATTTTTCGAATGAAAAACGCAAAATATGAGGGTTAGAAAGGTGTTTTACCTCCTCTACAAAGGGTGAATAATGCCCATCCTCGGACTTCAAAACCCTTTCGATTTTAGAGATTTTTGACCGAAACAAAAGCGAAACAAAAGGTAAATAGAGGACATTAGAGTACGAATAAGGCATAATCATATAGTGACAGATATAGATTAGGTTACACCAATGCTATTGAAGTAATTCTATATATAAATTCCGTATAGTGCTAACAATTAACACTTTAGCATATCTCACCTTTCATCATTTCACATAGTCTCAAATATTATAATCCGGTCATTTCCGGTCATGGTCATTTTCGGTCATTTTTATTTCGGGGGAGAAAATGGTCACCTATAGTATAATATAAATAATATTTATATTTACTATAGCTCAAAATGACCAAACTCTTTTTTGAAAATGACCGAAAATGACCATGACCGAAAATGACCGCTTGCCACTCTGGTTCTCAATGCCCCCATTCACCCCCATTTCCGTTAGCCTGTAATAAAGTTCAGCTAAAAAACCAATAGAAATCAGTATCAATCAATCACTTACACTACTTCTCCGAAAGAAAGTCAGGGTAAAAGCTTGCATTCTGCCCAAAAATGTTGTATCTTTGCACCGGCAATCGAAAGAACAGCCTTTTGTGCCTTGCTCAGGTCTTCTCTTAAGACCAACACGGGTCATAAATGATGGCAGGCGCTGGTCATCAATGAAGACCCCGAAAACGGCAGGAACGGGGCATTCTGGGGAGTTGCTTAAAGAAACAAAAATTTGAACAAGAAGAAAATAATATGATTACAGTTGATGGATTGACCGTAGAATTTGGCGGCACCACCCTATTCAAAGACATTTCCTTCCAGATCAACGAGAAGGACCGTATAGCCCTGATGGGAAAGAATGGCGCAGGAAAGAGCACATTGCTTAAGATCATCGCCGGTGTGAGAAATGCTACTCGTGGCACCGTTTCCGCTCCCAAGGATTGCGTCATCGCCTATCTGCCTCAGCATCTGATGACCGAAGACGGCAGAACCGTATTCGAGGAAACCTGCCAGGCCTTCGCCCATCTGCACGAGATGCAGGCTGAGATAGACCGCATCAACAACGAGCTTACCACACGCACCGACTACGATAGCGACGACTACATGCAGCTCATCGAGAAGGTTTCTTCCCTTTCAGAAAAGTTCTACGCCATCGACATGACCCATTTCGAGGAAGATGTAGAGAAGACGCTGCTCGGACTGGGCTTCGAGCGTTCCGACTTCAACCGCCCTACCAGCGAGTTCTCGGGAGGATGGCGCATGCGCATCGAGCTGGCAAAGCTGCTGCTGAAATCGCCTGATGTATTGCTCCTCGATGAGCCTACCAACCACCTCGACA
>JAFEHB010001410.1_pt1 | contig 9811 bp, 8 predicted proteins | sample 9267121 | NCBI WGS metagenome assembly JAFEHB01 (sample SAMN17103336, study PRJNA684904) | human gut metagenome | isolation source: diarrhea sample from child under the age of five | host: Homo sapiens | place: South Africa: Mafikeng, Mafikeng Provincial Hospital | collected 2019-09 | reverse complement strand
TTGTATGTCATTGGATACTCTGTTCCGTCTACATCAACAGATACTGTCATATCCTTTAAGGTGCCATCTACAAATGCAGCATCATCACGATAGTAATATGATACCTGTTGATTTTCTGCATCTACTTCATAGCCAGTATTATATGGCATAGCAATTTCCGGCTCACTGCCGGCTTTCATGCTGGCATAGATAACCTTCTGGTCAGAAGGGAATGTAACGGAATGGTCTCCACCATCTTTAATCCATGGGTCACCTGTTGAATCTAATGCAATACAAAAATCAACCTTTGTGCAGGATGGTTTTGCAGGAATCGTTACTGTCCATTTATCTCCACCTACGTATGTAAAATCGGTTAATACTGAAGCATATCCTGATGACCATGTATAGAACTGTGGTGTAATACCTTTTTCTTTTAATCCCGGATTCTCATAATCCAATACAAGGTATCTCTTTTCCGTTGGTACGATTACCGGTTTCTCATGAACCGGATCTGAACCATCCACATAATATAATACCTCATTCTCATCACCGCTTATTGTAAAAGAACGGTCTGCGGTATCAGAGCCGCCATCCCATCCCTGTGTTATGTCATAACGTGCCTTTAATCCTACTGTTTTTCCCACATTACTGCCGGCAACTGTAATGGTCTTTTTAAACCATGTCACATTATTTGCAGCATCATATTCTGTTTCATCAAAAACATATGATCCATTTAATCCGGCATTCCACATCCACATATCAACTTTTCCCATGTCTGTGTCTGTTGATAAATCTTCATTGTAATAATACATTGTAAATGTGTGTCTGGAACCGGTGCCTCCCAGCTGTCCGGTGCTGTTTTATATACGGTTGTATCACCTTTGGTTCCGGTAACCCAGAGTTCAGTACTTGTTGATGTCACAGAGACATCAATATCATCCGTCTGTGTTCCGTTGTTATTGTTAAAGATACAAAGGAAATTCTTTTTTACATCCTGTGTATATACTACATCATACCATCCGGAATGTTCAGCATTTGCCGAAATCTGTCCACCCGGCCAATCTTTTTTAGAATCATCTGCTCCTGGTATATAGCTATAAATATTACTTCCCATTCCTGATGCAAGATAATGAATGGTTGTTACATATTTCCAATCAGCAGGTTTTGTCTCTGACAAAGAACCATCAAACCAGTACTCTGCTTCTGCCTTTCCTTTTGTAGAAAGTGTTACGCCGTCTAACTGATTTCCATGTCCATCATCATTTAAAATGAGATTATAATCTGTACTGTTATCTAATGTCAGATGCATTGTATACCAGCCTTCATGACCTTCTGCTGCAGTCATGGTTTTTCCCGGCCATTCACCTGCTGGCTTATTGGTCTCCTGATATATATATGCCGCAACATCATTGCCTAATGTGCTCTTATAATTAATAGTCAGATCACATTCTGTTGGTACAGACTCTGGAATCAATGTTTCATTCTTTGAAGCATCCTTATACCACTGATATTTTCCATTATCATCCAATAAACAATAAATGCTTGTATCAGAAGTAAAAGTCTTAATCTGCTCAATTGCAGCTCCTTCTGTCTTTATCTCCGGTGCAGCCTTCTCAGCAGAACCTGCATCAACAAACTGAAAACCTGTCCACTCACTGCTCTGTACATCTACATAATAGAGTCCAGAACTTTCCTCATGTGCAAGCTTTGGTTTTTCCTGATCCCCCCATTGTGAAATGGTGGCATTTCCTGCACCATGGTTATCTACCGTAGCACCGGGAGCCCAGACATTGACAACCGGTGTATTCCATGTACTTGGTTTTTCCAGATACAACCGGATTGTCGGACTCGCAGCATATGCAGTGGTTGCACCACCGATTGCCGGAACCATGGTCACAATCATGGCAAGTGCAAGAATCATACTGAAGATTCTGCTTACAATACCATGTTTCTTGTGAAAGCGTTCTTTTAACTTTCTCATCTTTCCCTCTCCTTTTCGTCGTTTCATTTTATACTTTCCTGCGATTACGTTTTCCCTCTGAATACGTTTTCGCAGTTTTTCGATAATTAATTATATTCTAATTTTTTTACTTTCGCTATCCGCAAATAAACTAAAAAAGAAATTCTTTTTTGTGCATTTTAACTAATTTCTGTCTTGAAGTGCATTTTTACAATTCATTTTATACAATTTTCGCATGATGTTTTTTTCGAAAAAAGGACAGCACCGATTGGTACTGTCCCATATAATTTACATAAATGAATTTTCATGGTTCTGCAAAACAAGGCCGCTAATTTTGGTAATCCATATGTGCAATGACCATCATGGCAATCTTAAAAGTCATGGCATCCTCGAATTTGCGGATATCAAGTCCAATCATCTTTTCCAGACGTTCTAAACGGTATACCAGCGTATTCCGGTGGATGTATAGCTGCCTTGCTGTTTCTGAAATATTCAGGCTGTTCTCAAAAAATTTCTGGATTGTCACCATCGTTTCATCATCTAAATCAATATTCCGCTCACCAAAAATCTCTTTGATAAACATTTCGCAAAGGCTCATCGGAAGCTGGTAAATCAGTCTGCCGATGCCAAGCTTTCCGTAGGAAATGGTTTCCTCTTCTACATTAAAGATTCTTCCTACTTCCAGTGCCATCTTGGCTTCCTGATAAGATTTGGCAATATCCTGCAGGGTATTTACCGTATTGCCATAACCCACGCGGACACGCACCATCGCTTCTGCATGCAGATTGTCTACAATTGTTTTCGCCAGATTCAGTGTTTCCTCTTCTGTTTTCAAATCTGTTGCATCCTTAATCAGGATAATGTTCTGCTCGTCTAACTCTGTCACAAAATCCCGGTTGCGGTCTGCAAAAAGATTCTTCACCATTTCTACAATAACAGAATCTTTTCTGCCATCTACTTCTATGACATAAACCAGACGCTTTGCCTGCTCAATATGCAGCTTCTTTGCTTTATTATACATATCTACAACCAGCATATTTCCAAGAAGGATATTCTGCATAAAATTGTTCTTATCCGACTGTTCCCGGTTAGAGGCAATCAGATTCCGAATCTGGCATACTGCAAGTCTTCCCACCATATATGCTTCATCATTAGTGGAACGTGCCAGAAGAATATATTCTACTTCCTGTTCTGCAATTACTTTAAAGAAATGAAAGCCCGACAACATCTGGCTTTCTGCCATGGATGCTGCAAAATTCACAACCTCTGCACGCATATCTGTTTCAATCTGAAATGTTGCTGCAACCTGCTTCCCATTTTCGTCATAAAGGGCAAGTCCGATTTTGGATATATCACTGATTTCTTCTAATGTTGTCTGTAGCTTATGATTTGAAAGCATTCTGCGCACTCCTTACTTATATATAATGTGAGAAAAGACTTTTACTGAGAACAAAGAATGTGCCTTGGCACATTCTCGCGCCTGCGGCGGTCGCTTGCGACATCTACCTTATACGCCGCAGTGCGCATCCTCGCGGAGCGTGTTTTACTTTACAGGAAATTGCTTTCCTGTAAAGTAAAACACCCGGATGCATATAGCACCCGGGTTATTGCACTATATTCAGTTCGATTGTACCGAATTAGTTAGTAATTGTCAATTCAGTCTCTTTGTCGAATACATGAACCTTCTCAGGATCGATAGCAAGTTTGATATGGTCGCCTAAACGAGCCGGTGTTCTGGAATCAACCTTAGCTGTCATCTGAACTCCTGCAGCTTCGAAGTATAATAATACTTCAGAACCAAGTAACTCATATCCGGTTACATCTGTCTCAATGATGCTGTCTTTGAAGGTTTCGATTGTAATCTGGGAATCATCGATATCTTCTGGTCTGACACCCATAACAACTGTCTTTCCGTTGTAGTTGCCTTCGATTAATTTCTTAGCTTTTGCTGGTGGTAATACAACAGTTGTATTGTCAAATGTAAGGGAAACCTTCTCACCTTCAATATTGCATTTAGCATCTACGAAGTTCATCTGTGGGGATCCGATGAATCCAGCTACAAATAAGTTATCTGGCTCATTGTATAATTTCTGTGGAGAATCAACCTGCATGATAACACCATCTTTTAATACAACGATTCTGGTTCCTAATGTCATAGCCTCTGTCTGGTCATGTGTTACATAGATGATTGTAGCACCTAATCTATGATGCAGAGCGGAAATTTCGGAACGCATCTGTACTCTTAATTTTGCATCCAGGTTTGATAAAGGCTCGTCCATAAGGAATACCTTAGGATTACGAACGATTGCACGACCCATAGCAACACGCTGTCTCTGTCCACCGGAAAGAGCCTTTGGTTTACGGTCTAATAATTTCTCAAGGTCAAGAATCTTAGCTGCTTCTTCAACTTTTCTCTTGATTTCATCCTTCGGAACTTTTCTTAATTTTAATCCGAATGCCATATTGTCAAATACAGTCATATGTGGATACAGAGCGTAGTTCTGGAATACCATTGCGATATCTCTGTCTTTTGGTTCTACATCGTTAACGAGTTTTCCGTCGATGTATAATTCTCCGGAAGAAATCTCCTCAAGACCTGCAATCATACGAAGTGTAGTAGATTTACCACATCCAGATGGTCCTACGAAGATAATGAATTCCTTATCTGCTACTTCAAGGTTGAAATCCTTAACAGCTTCAAAGCCGTTTGGATATACTTTACAAATGTTTTTTAATGATAAACTTGCCATTGGTTTAACCTCCTAATGTTTTGTTCGTTTTTAACTGTCCTTATCATACAGGATATTGCGCACTTTGGCTATGCGAGGATTCCACAAAGATTTTTCTTTTTTTTGTATGTTCTGACTGATATTCTGTGCATTTTTTTATCTCTTCGTCAGAGTGACGAAAACCCATCTCTTTCTTGTACAATCCGACGAAAGAAATGGGTTTTCACTTTAGAAAATGTTTATCTTTTCTTTATAATTTAGAGTATCCGTAACCATTTACCATAGCCTCTAACTTCATGCCTTTTGCACAATACGGACAGTCATGCTGCTCATATGCCTGATAGCCCGGTACATCTTTCTCGGTAAAGAGACTTTCTACTCTGTGACCGTCTACTTCCTTAACAGTGGAGAAAATTGCTACTACATCTTCAATAATTCCACCGTAATACCGGATGCACTCTAAGCATCTTCTGATTGTCTCACCGGTTGTTGTTGTATCCAGCAAAAGCACGATATGTTTTCCGGTAATCATATTTTTGGTATTATCACGGAAAATCATCTGACCGCTGCTGTTCATCTCCGGAGAAATAACATAAATAGTCTCATGCAGATTGGTTGACATAAAATCTCCCTGTTCAAAACGCTCTGCTAAAAATCCGCCAATCATTTCTGTTCTGTCCATACATACAACGGTATCTACATAGGATGGATTACCGGTCTTCTGGTAAAGCACTTTTGCAGCTTCTTTTGCCTCTTTCACGCGGGCTTTCATACTGGTTACATCAATATAGTAATTGATGTGCGAATGACTGGTGGCAAAATGCCCCGGTATTGCATGTAATGCAAGATTGTTGTTTTCCTTTGAATAAAATTTGACCATACGTTCTTCCATTTGATTTACCCCCTGTTTGATAATTTACTGGATTCCGGTACTTCCGAAACCACCTCTGTCCTGGTTGCCCAGGCTTTCTACTTCTTCAAAATGAATCTGCGGCTGATTCTCTACAATACGGAACTGTGCGATACGGTCATTAACATGAATCACGGTATCACGCATTGCAATTGCAGGCAGTCTCCACATATCATTATCTCCACAGTAGGAACCGTCTACGATTCCGCAGCTGTTTGCCTGAATAATTCCGAAATTCTTATAAGTAGAACTTCTTGGCATAATGTGTGCTTCATATCCCTTTGGCAGCTCCATTGCCACACCAAGAGGAATCAGTTTAAATTCTCCTGCTTTCATTTCGACTTCTTCGGATGCACGAAGATCAATCCAGTCGGATTTGCCATCGATATATGTAAGCTTTTCGATTTTATCTGTAAAATATTTGATACGAATCTTTTCCATTCTGCTAAAAACTCCTTTTCTCCTACTGCCATTCCAGGTCGTCATGCTCTACCTTTTTATCTCTGAGCATCAGTTCTTTTACTGCATCTTTCGCAGGTTTATTTTCAAATAATACTTCATTGACCTGTTCAATAATCGGCATATCTACATGATATTTCTTCGCTAAAGCAATTGCTGCTTTGGCAGAATAGACACCCTCAACTACCATCTTTACTTCATCCATTGCCTGCTGCATGGTATAACCCTGCCCCATCAGATATCCGGCACGACGGTTTCTGCTGTGCTTGCTGGCACAGGTTACGATTAAATCACCCATTCCGGTCAGTCCGCTTAAGGTCTCATATTTCGCTCCCATGGCAAGGGCAAGTCTTCCCATCTCTGAAATTCCGCGGGTTATGAGTGCTGCCTTGGTATTATCTCCATAACCAAGTCCGTCTGCCATACCTGCTGCCAGTGCAATGACATTCTTTAAGGATGCTCCGATTTCCATCCCCAGTACATCCGGGCTGGTATAAACACGTAATACTTCACTCATAAAGGTGTTCTGGACCAGTTCTGCTGTGGCACGCTTCTTTGCTCCTGCTACCAGGCTGGTCGGAATTTCTTTTCCTACTTCTTCCGCATGGCTTGGTCCACACAAAACCGCCACCTCACATTGTGGAATCTCTTCCATAATGATTTCAGATAAAGTCATTAACGTATTCTCTTCAATTCCCTTTGCCACGCTGACAATAAGCTGTCCCTCTGCTACGAACGGGCTCATTGCTTTTGCTGTGCTTCTGGTAAATGGAGAAGGCACTGCTAAGACGAGCATGTCTTTTCCCTCGATTGCTTCTTTTAAATCTGTTGTGAACATAATATCATCCGGTAAAATAACGCCCGGAAGTTTTTCTGCCTGCTCATGCTTTTCCTTTAACATTTCAATTTCCGGTGCAAGTGCAGACCAGATTGTAATCTTATGACCGTTTTTATGTAATACCACCGATAAAGCAGTTCCCCAGCTTCCGGCTCCAATGATACTGATATCAGACATTTGTTTTTTCCTTTCCTATGCTTCCTGTTTCTTTGAATGGAAACTGAATTTGTTCTCGGTTCCCTTAAGAAGTCTTCCGATGTTGGCATGATGTAAAATGATTGCCAGTCCCGCCACAAAACCGAATACAATATACACCTCCGTCAGATACTGCTCCGGTACGGAAAGCAGTCCCATCTGGCCAAATACGATAATCTGTATTTCAAGACTGATTACACCAAGTATGGAACCCAAGGAAACATACCGTGTGATTGCTACCACAAGAATAAAAATTCCAAGGCTTATTGGCACTGCCAGCGGACAGAAGCCAATCAGAAGACCACCGGTACAGGCAATTCCCTTTCCACCTTTAAATTTCATATAAGCCGGAAAATCGTGACCTAAGATGCAGCCCACACCAGCATAAAGCTCTAAGACCTTCACACTGTCCGGATAACGGTTCCGGAAAATGAGCCATACAATGACCATTGCCATAAATACCTTGCACACATCACCGATCAAGGTAAGAATGCCTGCCTTCACGCCGAGGTTACGCATGGTGTTGGTAGTTCCTACATTTCCACTGCCCACCTTACGTAAATCCACATTTTCTTTCTTTCCATATAAGAAGCCGGATAAAAACATACCGCATAAATATCCGATTCCTACTGATATTACACGTCCGAATAACATTTTATTAATCTTCCTTTCTTTCCCTTATAATGAATTTCAGGGAAGTACCCTTAAAGCCAAACGCTTCCCGAATCTTATTTTCCAGATATCTTGTATAGGAAAAATGCATCAGGTTCTTGTCATTTACAAAGATAACAAAAGTTGGCGGTTTTACCGCTGCCTGTGTAATATAATATAATTTTAAGCGTTTTCCCTTATCGGTTGGTGGCTGCTGCATGGCAACTGCCTCTGCCATAATCTCATTTAATACACCGGTTGCCACACGCATGCTGTTATTTTCAAGCACTACATCAATGGTCTCAAAAATCCTGCCGGTACGCTGTCCGGTCTTGGCTGAAATAAATAAAATCTCTGCATATGGCATGAAGCTTAAAATCTGACGGATTTTCTCTGTATGCTTATAAATGGTCTTATCATCCTTTTCAATGGCATCCCATTTATTCACTGCAATGATAATTCCTTTGCCTCTTTCATGGGCAATTCCGGCAATCTTGGCATCCTGCTCCGTTACGCCTTCTGTAGCATCAATTACAATAATGACCACATCTGCACGTTCCACTGCTGTTACTGCCCGGATGATACTGTAACGCTCTAATTCTTCTTTAATCTTATTCTTTCTCCGGAGTCCTGCCGTATCAATAAATACATATTCTCTGCCATTATATTTTATATCGGTATCAATGGCATCTCTTGTAGTTCCGGCAATATCAGAAACAATCACACGGTTTTCACCCGTCAGCTTGTTAATCAGTGATGACTTACCTACGTTCGGCTTACCTACAATGGCAATACGCGGTCTGTCATCTTCTGCTTCTTCTAACATTTCCTGGGTAAAATGCTTTGCCACTTCATCTAACAAATCACCGATTCCAAGTCTGGATGCTGCAGATACCGGAACCGGGTCACCAATTCCAAGATTATAAAATTCATAAACATCCGGCATATATTTCTTAAAATCATCTACTTTATTTACGGCAAGAATAACCGGCTTCTTGGAACGGCGCAGCATGTCAGCTACTTTCTGGTCTGCATCTACAAGCCCCTGTCTTACATCCGTAATAAAAATAATGACATCTGCGGTATCAATGGCTATCTGTGCCTGCTCCCGCATCTGGGATAAAATAATATCTCCGCTGTCCGGCTCAATACCGCCGGTATCAATTAAGGTAAAGTTATAGTCAAGCCAGGATACTTCGGCATATATACGGTCACGGGTTACCCCCGGTGTATCCTGTACGATAGAAATTCTTTCACCTGCCAACACGTTAAAAAGTGTTGATTTTCCTACGTTTGGTCTGCCTACAATAGCTACTACTGGTTTACTCATTCTGTCTCCTTCCAAGGACTGCATTCAGCAAATCCTGCCCGCTTGATTTTACAATATCTGCCTGTACTTGTAAAGTTCTTTTCAGCTCCGTCAATGTGATGTCATCTAAGAAAACATCTTCTCCCATACGCAATACATTGCATGGCAGCAGTATCTCATCTCCCAAATCTTCGTCCTTAAGCTGTGCGATAATATCCTGTCCGGTCAGAAGTCCTGCAACGGTAATCCGTTCTCCGAAGAAATCGTTTCGGATCACACGGACCCGTATCTTTACATTTGGAAACTTCTCCTTCATTTCTCCTGTCAGTTCCTCCAAAATCGGTCCTGCCAGCTTTCCGGTTACCAGCGTAACTGTCCTTTTCAGATTGGCATCACCTTTTTCTGCTGCAAGTGCCTCCCGGAATTCATCCCGCAGCAGTGTAATCATTCCCACACCATTTTCCAGCTGGATATACCCATCATAGTTTTCTGCAGACGGAAGAGGCTGCTCTGCCAGAAGATACCACTCGTCTCCTCCATGCACAAAGTGTGTACCGAAATGCTCCATGCAATAATCCTGCCAGCGGTGAATCTGCTCTAAGACTTTTCCTGCATCCTCTTTTTCAAAAGCTTCCAAAGGATATAAGCCCTCCCGGTATTTTGTCAGGCCGACCGGTACAATAGAAAGGCTCTGCATATTTGGAATGTATTCTGTCAGATCACGGATGGTCCGCTCTAACTCTTCGCCATCATTGACGCCCTTGCAGAGTACAACCTGTCC
>JAFEHB010001408.1_pt1 | contig 9830 bp, 9 predicted proteins | sample 9267121 | NCBI WGS metagenome assembly JAFEHB01 (sample SAMN17103336, study PRJNA684904) | human gut metagenome | isolation source: diarrhea sample from child under the age of five | host: Homo sapiens | place: South Africa: Mafikeng, Mafikeng Provincial Hospital | collected 2019-09 | reverse complement strand
GATGTCCATGAGCTGTGTTACGGCTTCAATCCTGGGTGCCTACATCCAAATGATGCCTGGTCAATTTATCCTGACTGCCGTTCCAATCAACATCGTTAACTCACTGATTGCTACCAGCCTGCTGAACCCAGTTACGGTTACTGAAGCAGAAGACACGATTGAAAAAGTTGGTAGTTCTGAAGACGGTAAGAAGGAACCATTCTTCAGCTTCCTGGGCGACTCCATCCTGGGTGCCGGTAAGCTGATCCTGATCATCGTTGCTAACGTTGTTGCCTTCGTTGCCCTGGCTGCTCTGATCGATGCCATCCTGGCTCTGTTCTGGAAGCAACTGTCTCTGGAAAGCATCCTGGGTGTGATCATGTTCCCATTTGCTTGGCTGCTGGGTCTGCCTGTTCACCAAGCATGGATGCTGTCACAAGACATGGGTATGAAGCTGGTTACGAACGAATTCGTTGTTATGGGTGAAGTTACGGGCAAGATTGCTTCTTACCCACACCACCTGCAAGCCGTTCTGACCACGTTCGTTACTTCCTTCGCCAACTTCGGTACGCTTGGTATGATCATTGGTTGTTTCAAGGGTATCGCCGACAAGGAAACCAACGACTACATCGCTCAAAACATTGGCTACCTGCTGCTGTCTGGTATCTTGGTATCACTGCTGTCTGCAGCCTTTGTTGGTCTGTTCGTTTGGTAAGATCTACGACTGCATGCGCTTAACGCGTTTTGCCAGTCAAAAGGGGCTGGCCATTCCGGTTGGCCCTTTTGTTTCCCAGCAAAGTAAAAGCGCTTACTAACGCTTAATTGTAATTTTAAGGAGGAATTCATGATGACGACTAAGATTATTATGGACACTGATCCTGGTATTGATGACGCAGCTGCTTTGACGATGGCAATCAACAACCCTGAAATCGACTTGAAGCTGATCACGGCGGTTGCTGGTAACGTTTCGGTTGACAAGACGACGGCCAACGCATTGAAGATCGTTAACTTCTTTGGCAAGTGTGACGAGATTCCAGTTGCAGAAGGCGCCAAGGAACCTTTGATCAAGCCATTTGAAGACGCAGCTCGGATCCACGGTGCTTCTGGGATGGAAGGCTACGACTTTGGCAATGACTACGGTACGCCAATTGAAAAGAGTGCCGTTCAAGCTCTGCGCGATGCTATCATGGCTGAAGACGAAATCACGTTGGTGCCAACTGGTTCCTACACCAACATTGCCCTGCTGTTCAAGGAATTCCCAGAAGTTAAGAGCCACATCAAGCAAATCGTTGCTATGGGTGGTTCCCTGACTGGCGGTAACATGACCAGTGTTGCTGAATTCAACGTCTTCACTGATCCTCACGCGGCTGAAATCATGTACAAGTCTGGTGTGCCAATCGTAACGGTTGGTCTGGACGTTACGCTGAAGGCCTTGCTGACGCAGGACAGCCTGAACGCCATCAAGGACATGAATGAGACTGGTAAGATGCTTTATGGTCTGATCAGCCACTACAACGATGTCAGTGCTGAAACTGGCGGTCACCCAATGCACGACGTCAACACGATCTTCTACCTGCTGCACCCTGAAGCATTTACGACCAAGGATGTCTGGATCGACATTCAAACTGATGGTCCAGCAATTGGTGCCATGGTCGGCGACATTCGCGGTGCCTACCATGATGGCAAGACCAACGCCAAGGTATGTGTTGACATCGACGCGGCTGCCTTTAACAAGTGGTTTGTTGAAGAAGTCAGCAAGATGCGCTAAAACCAAATAATCATCTGGAAACTGGCCGCCCAGTTTTCAGATAAAAAGCCGATTGATTCGCCAAGCGCGTTTCAACCGGCTTTTTGCGTAGCTTGAAATGATTCGATAGCGTTGTTGGACACGGGCTGCCAGCGGGTTTATCGAGCTAGCGCGATGGCCTCTAAAAATCCGCTGTAAATCGTCGGATTACTTGAAGCAACGGCCTTTTTGGGGTAAAGTAATGGAGTATGTGAAACATCTTCCTGTTTCACAAAGGAGGATTTATGACACCGGAAGAATTTCGACGGGCACTGCAGGATCACGGTATTGAACTGACTGATTCTCAGATGACCCAATTTGCGATTTATTATGAAGATCTGGTGGCCACCAACGAACACGTTAATCTGACGGCCATTACGGATCAAAAAGAAGTTTATCTCAAGCATTTTTATGACTCGTTGACGGGAGCGCTGGCCGAACCTCGTCTGCAGACTGAGACTTTGACACTGTGTGATATTGGCGCAGGAGCAGGCTTTCCATCGCTGCCGCTTAAAATTGCTTTTCCGCAGTTAAAGATTACGATCGTTGATTCACTGAACAAGCGGATCAAGTTTTTGGCCGATCTGGTTGCCAAGCTGGGCCTAACCGACGTCAATCTGATTCATGATCGTGCTGAGACCTTCAGTGCCAAAAAGAGTCCCTACCGCGAAAGTTTTGATGTGGTGACGGCACGGGCCGTAGCCAGACTGTCGGTTTTAAGCGAGCTGTGTCTGCCAGCGGTCAAGGTCGGCGGCGAGTTTATCGCTTATAAGGCCAGTGCTGCTAAAGACGAGCTGCAAAAGGGCGGTAAGGCAGTCAAAGCATTGGGCGGTCAGGTTGATCATACGACTAAGCTGACGCTGCCTGGTACGGATGAGGAACGCAACTTGATCGTAATTGAAAAAGTTGCCGCCACGCCGAAAAAATACCCTCGGCGCCCAGGGTTACCCAACAAGCAGCCAATTGAGTAGATGAGTAGAAAAGAGGACTGAAACATGGCATTTTCACTGTTTGGCCTTGGCAAGCACCAAGCCGCCAGCGAAACCAAAAATCAAGTCGTTGAGATTCCGGTTGCTGCCATCGTGCCCAACCAGTATCAGCCCCGCAAGGTTTTTGATCAGACCGAGATTCAGGAGCTGGCCCAGACGATCAGTGAGCACGGTCTGCTGCAGCCTATCGTAGTGCGCGAGTTTCGCCCAGGCGAATACGAGATTATTGCCGGCGAGCGGCGGTTCAGAGCCGTTAAGCTGCTGCAATGGGAAAAGATTCCAGCGATCGTTGAAAAGATGACTGACGCGGAATCAGCTTCATTGGCACTGATCGAAAATCTGCAGCGCGCCCAGCTGAGTCCGGTTGAAGAAGCGCAGGCCTACAAGCAATTGATGGAGTTCAACCATCTGACCCAGGCAACGCTGGCTAAGGGAATGGGCAAGAGCCAGTCGTTCGTTGCCAATAAGCTGCGGCTCTTGAAACTGATCAAGCCCGTTCAAAACGCGATTTTGGATGGCCGGATTACCGAGCGTCATGGCCGGGCCCTGCTGAGTCTGGATGCGGATCAGCAGCGCACGCTTTTAATGGAGATCGTCAACCAGCATTGGAACGTTCGCCAGACTGAAGATGCCGTGGCACAAATGCTGGGCAAGCCAACCAGTGCGGAAAAGGCCGCGCAACAGGCTGCTCAGGAACAAGCTGCTGCCAGTCAAAGCGATGCGGCGGCTCCATCAAGCTCGCCAGCAGAAAATGACGCCGTTGCTGAACCAGCTGCCAAAAAGACCGCTAAGCAGAAACGGGCTAAGAAAAAGCAGCCCAAATCAATCAAGGTCAGTGACCCACGAATTGCCGTCAACACGATCAAGCACTCCATTAAAATGGTCAAGGACAGCGGCGTGGCAGCCAAGGTCAGTGAAAAAGACACGGCCGATTCATATGAGATTACCATTCGCATTCCGAAGCACTAAAGGAAGGACTGGCGAAACATGGCAAAAAAACGTGGCTTTAGTCTCGCGGCGCTGTTTGGCGATAATGATGCCAAACAAGACCACGAGCAAAGCGTAGAAGAAATTGAACTAACGGCGATTCGGCCCAATCCATACCAGCCGCGGCGTACTTTTGACGAAGCGGCCCTGCAGGAATTAGCAGCTTCGATCAAAGAATCAGGCGTCTTTCAGCCAATCATTCTGCGGCAGCCGGATCCAAATCTGAATCGTTATGAGATCATTGCTGGCGAACGACGCTTCCGGGCTTCCAAGCTGGCTGGCAAAACAACGATTCCCGCGATCGTACGGACGATGAGCGACTCGCAGATGATGGAGGTTGCCGTCTTAGAAAACCTGCAGCGCGAGGATCTGACGCCGCTGGAAGAAGCACAGGCCTATCAATCACTGATGGACCGCCTGCAGCTGACTCAGGCCCAGGTCGCTGAAAAACTGGGCAAGAGCCGGCCTTACATTGCCAACTATCTGCGGCTGCTGGGACTGCCACAGCCGGTCAAGGACATGCTGGAGGACCACCGCTTGTCAATGGGACAGGCCCGCACACTGTTGGGGCTAAAGGATGAACAAGCACTCGTTAAGCTGGCTCAGCGCGCGGTTAAGGAAAATCTGACCGTGCGGCAGCTTGAACAGCTGGTGGCCGAACAAAATCAAGCCGTCAAGTCTGCCAAGCCCGCGAAGAAAAAGGCGACTGCCAAAAAGCCAGCCTACGTTCGTGAAGCCGAAGAACAGCTGCAGAGCCGGTTTGGCACCAAGGTTGTGATGACGGCAGGCAAACGGGGCGGCAAAGTCGAAATTCCGTATACCTCGGATGACGACCTGACGCGGATTTTGGATCTTTTGGGAGTCAAGTTCGATTAGAAAGGAGCAGTTGCGATGAAAACCTATGAACTAAACGACATTGTGCAGATGAAAAAGCAGCACCCATGCGGCACCAACCGCTGGCAGATCATCCGAACGGGGATCGACGTCAAGCTGCAGTGCACGGGCTGCGGTCATATCGTGATGATGTCGCGGCAAAACTTTGAAAAGCATCTCAAAAAGGTGCTGGAACACGCCGAAAACGAAGCAGACTAATTAAAAAGGAGCAATCATTTCATGTCTTTAACTGCAGGTATCGTGGGACTGCCAAACGTCGGCAAGTCCACGCTGTTTAACGCTATTACCAAGGCTGGTGCCGAAATGGCCAACTACCCATTTGCCACGATTGAACCCAACGTGGGGATGGTGGAAGTGCCAGACAAGCGCCTGGAACGAATTCAAGAACTGATTCCCGCCAAAAAGATCGTGCCAACCACGTTTGAGTTCACCGACATTGCCGGGATCGTCAAGGGGGCCTCAAAAGGTGAAGGTCTGGGAAACCAATTCCTGGAAAACATTCGCCAGACTGACGCCATCGTGCATGTCGTACGGGCATTTGACGACACGGACATCACCAGTGTTTCTGGCAAGGTTGACCCCATCGAAGACATTGACACGATCAACCTGGAATTGGTAATGGCCGATCTGGATGCCGTTAACAAGCGCCTGGCCAAGGTTCAACGGGCAGCTAAGGGTCGCGACAAGGAAGCCCTGGCTGAACTGGAAATCTTAAACAAGATCAAGCCGGTTTTGGAAAATGGTCAAAGCGTGCGTTCCATTGAATTCAACGACCAAGAGCAAAAAATCGTTAAGGGCCTGTTCCTGCTGACGAGCAAGCCGGTCCTGTACGTTGCCAACATCGCTGAAGAAGACATGGCCGATCCAGATGCCAACAAGTACATGGATGCCATCAAAGAACACGTTAAGGACGATGGCGAGGTCATTGGCGTAGCGGCAGCGGCTGAAGAACAGATTGCCGAAATGGATGAAGAAGAAAAGGCCGACTTCTTGGAAATGGAAGGCGTTGAAGAACCTGGCTTGAACCGGCTGATTCGGGCAGCCTACAAACTGCTGGGACTGGAAACCTTCTTCACGGCAGGCGGACCAGAAACGCGGGCCTGGACCTTTAAGAAAGGCACGAAGGCACCACAGGCAGCCGGCATCATCCACTCTGACTTTGAACGCGGCTTTATTCGAGCTGAGGTCATGAGCTTCGCGGATCTTGACGAATTGGGCAGTGCCCAGGCCGTTAAGGAAGCCGGTAAGCTGCGGCTGGAAGGTAAGGAATACGTAATGCAGGACGGCGACATCGTTGAGTTCCGCTTCAACGTCTAAATATTGAACCAATTAAATAGAGAGGAAGAACATCTTGGCTGAATCAAAAGAACAACAACCACGCAATGCCGCTGCCGGCCAGCGACAAAAAGAATACGCCAAAGACCAGCGTCAAGAAACGGCGCGGGCTTTTGGTAAGCAGGGACTGACGCGTAAAAACGAAGAATTCATGTTCCAATTAAACAAGCAGCTGGACGCACAGGGCGCTGACCCAGCCAAAAAGCCAGCCATGCTTGAAGAAACGCTCAAAGCGCTGCAGGAAGGCCAAAAGACTGGTCAAACGGCGCGCGGCCTGTTTGGTACGCCAACGCAGCGGGCCCACGCCCTGCTGCACCCGGAGCCAACTGAACAATCCCAGACGCAGACTTCATTAAAGCTGATGGCACTGGATAACGGGATCATGTTCTTTGCCATCTTTACCTTTATGTTTGGGCTGATGGACTGGATCTCTCCACAAGCAATGAAGGTTTCCCATAACGGTAATATGGGGATCACCTCAATCATCATTGTAGCCATTACTGGTGGGATTTTGTTTGGCTGGATCGCCAAGTACATGCTGCCAGTTAAAAACGAAGAAACCGGCAAATATGTCAAACGACCATTGTGGGCCCGGATCGTTACGGTGGTCAGCGGTCTGGTAATGTGGATTTTGATCTACATTCTGACGGCTATGATGCCAAACAGCGTCAACCCACGTCTGAATCAATGGTTCTACCTGATTTTAGGGGTGGCAGCTTTTGCGCTCGACATCTGGCTGCGGGGACGCTACCACATTACCAGCGCCTTTTCGCCACGCCGTCAGCAGCGGCAATAAAAATCAGCATCGCGGTTCCACGTGAAACGCGGTGCTTTTTATAAATTGTCAGAATCTATCACCGACAGATTTGGTATTTGGTCCTAAAATGGTGGTTAAAAGGAGTTAAAACCGAACAATCTGAAAAATATTATTAGAATTATGTTAGAATCACGATTATTCGTTGACCAATCGCCAAAAACCTAGTAAGGTAGTAGCTAATATTTAAAGAAGGAAGTGCAGATTGATGTCGAATTGGGATACTAAGTTTGCCAAGAAAGGCTTAACGTTTGATGATGTGCTGCTGATTCCAGCGGAAAGTCATGTCTTGCCAAATGAAGTCGATTTGAGTACGCAGCTGGCAAAGAATATTAAACTGAACGTGCCATTTATCAGTGCCGGGATGGATACCGTTACTGAAAGCTCAATGGCAATTGCGATGGCCTTGCAAGGCGGGATGGGGGTCGTTCACAAGAACATGTCCATCGATGCTCAAGCCGGCGAAGTAGCCACGGTTAAAGGCGTTGAACTGCCTGCCAACTCAAACTTCAACCGCGCTGCCGTTGACGAAAACGGTCATCTGCTGGTTGCGGCGGCCGTTGGGGTTACGTCCGACACGTTCCAACGTGCTGAAGCTCTGCTGAAGGCTGGCGTTGACGCAATCGTAATCGACACGGCTCACGGTCACTCGGCTGGGGTGCTGCGCAAGATTGCCGAAATTCGCGAACATTTCCCAGAAGTTACGCTGATTGCTGGTAACGTAGCCACTGGTGAAGGTACCAAGGCGCTGTTTGACGCTGGCGTTGACGTGGTTAAAGTCGGCATCGGCCCTGGCTCGATTTGTACGACGCGGGTGGTTGCCGGTGTTGGTGTCCCACAGATTACGGCAATTTACGATGCTGCTTCCGTGGCTCACGAATATGGCAAGGCCATCATTGCTGACGGTGGGATCAAGTACTCTGGCGACATTGTTAAGGCCCTGGCTGCTGGTGGGAACGCCGTAATGCTGGGCAGCATGTTTGCCGGCACGACGGAAGCTCCTGGCGAAGTCTTTGAAGAAAACGGCAAGAAGTACAAAGGCTACCGTGGGATGGGTTCCGTTGCTGCCATGGCTCAATCGCATGGTTCTTCTGACCGTTACTTCCAAGGTGGGGTCAACGAAGCCAACAAGCTGGTTCCAGAAGGTATCGAAGCGCGGGTTGAATACAAGGGCGATGTTGCTGACGTGATCTTCCAAATGGTCGGCGGTCTGCGCTCCGGGATGGGCTATGTTGGCGCCAAGGACATTCCAACCTTGATCGACAACGCGCAATTCGTTCAGATCACGAACGCTGGTCTGCGTGAATCACACCCCCACGATGTTCAAATTACCAAGGCTGCTCCTAACTACAAATAATGGCTAAGCCTTAATTCAAAAGCGCTGCTCGATTTTAAGCAGCGCTTTTTTGTGTTCTAAAACGTCATTTGATGATTGTTTGATTGGCTGGTTGGCTAAATGTGTTAAGATAACAGTTAGCCAAACTTCGAAAAAGGATGAGTTATATAATGAAGAAACTGTTCATTTTGTTGATGATTTTAGCAGCCATTTGTTTTATCGGTGTCTGGATCTATCAGACACAGCGGCTCAAAAAGAATGCCCAGGCACCAATCGGCAAAGGACAGGTAGTCATGAACTGGGGATTGATCATTTTATTTGTGATCGGTCTGGTGGGAGCATTTGTCGCGCCGGGAGATAAAACCAGTGCGCCGGCTGAACACCATCCTGCCAATGAACATGCCACTAAGGTCAGCAAGGCCCAGTCCAGCTCAGAGTCAGCCGCGGCCGCATCCAGCAGCTCGCAGGCAGCCAGCTCATCATCAGCGAGTTCTTCATCCTCATCGGCAAGTTCTTCATCCAGCAGTCAGCTGCAGGTCGATTTTCCAACTGACGTTTCCCTAAACAAGACCGGGGATGCGACCGTCAGCTTTAAGGCACCAGCCAACACGCAGTTTGAGATCAAAGACAGCAATAACAACGTCGTGACGACTTTGAACGGCAACGCGCAGGGAGCCGATCAAACCTATAACTTTAAAAAGCCGGGTAAATACCACGTTACCGCTCATAATGGCGACCAGACCATTGACAGAGATTTGACCGTGCGCGGTATCGGGCAATAAATAATAAAAAAATTTATTAACAAATTTTGTTTCATTAAATTATTTATAAAATATAAATATACAGCGTTAACAAACGTAACATTGCGTAACTGTGTATATAAATCAATAAATTAATCTTTTAACAATCGAGGCGTTAAACCCTAGTGCGACAAGACGTGCGGGGCTTGACGCCTTGATTTTTTTGGCGTATGCATAGATAATTTTAAGGTATGTAGATGTAAAATTTTTTTAAAAAATGGGACTATGTAAATATGAATGAAGAATCGAATCAAAATCAACCGGTGCACCATTCGCACCATCACCACCATCATCATCACCATCGTCGGAAACGATTAGGTTTGAAGATTTTGTGGTCATTCATTGGACTTTTAGTGATTCTCGCCTTGATTTTCGCGGGAGTTGCCTGGCGAAACGTCCATGTTGCTACCAATAATATGTACAGCGAATCAGGCGCCAAGACTTACCGAAATGCTGACAAGGTTCTCAAGCAGGGCAAGCCAATCAATATCCTGCTTTTAGGAACCGATACGGGAGCGCTGGGCCGTGATTACAAAGGGCGGACGGATACGATCATGATGATGACGCTCAATCCGCAAAAAAAGACGACCACGATTGTCAGCCTGCCGCGGGACATGAAGGTTAATCTGCCAGGATATGCCGAATATTCACCGGCTAAGATCAATGCGGCCTATACATATGGTGGGGTTAAAGAAACCATCAATACTATTCAAAAATACTTTAACGTGCCAATTGACTACTATGTAATGGTCAACATGGGCGGGTTGGAAAAAGCCATCAACCAAGTAGGCGGCGTCAGCGTGACTTCGCCATTGACGTTTGACTATGAAGGCTACAGCTTTAAAAAGGGCAAGATATATCACATGGATGGTGCCAAAGCCCTGGCCTTCAGTCGGATGCGCTATGACGA
>JAFEHB010001407.1_pt1 | contig 9842 bp, 9 predicted proteins | sample 9267121 | NCBI WGS metagenome assembly JAFEHB01 (sample SAMN17103336, study PRJNA684904) | human gut metagenome | isolation source: diarrhea sample from child under the age of five | host: Homo sapiens | place: South Africa: Mafikeng, Mafikeng Provincial Hospital | collected 2019-09 | reverse complement strand
GGGGGCGGTATATTATCATTATTGCCTTCACAAATATAAGGTAAAAAGGCTGGAAACTCCGGAGACAGTGGGGGACACAACTCCGGCCAACCGTAGTTTCCAGAGTTCGTTTAACACAGGCACGATTCTGAATGACACGATCAACCTTGGGTTAAACGGGGGATATGTAAGCCGGCTGGTACCGGCAGGAACAGAACTGCCCTATCGATCGGAAGAAATCCGGGATACATACAAACTGGATAGAGCAACGGATCATCTGGGAATTGAAATGTTTCTGGGAAGAGGAAGTACGAAAAATCTCCCAAACCGCCGGATCGCGACAAGAACTGTCCGGTTTCCAAGAACATACCCTGCCGGCACACCGGTCAGCTTCCGGATTTATATCGATGCTATGAGAAGAATGACAATGGAAGCGTGGATTACAGGACAGCCGGACGGCAAAAAAATAATGGAAATGGACATGGCTTCTTTAAAAAGAGCAGCCAAAACCGATAACAACATTAATGTTACCGGGAAGATACACTTAAATCCAAGAAGTGAACTTCATGAATTAAAGATGCTCTCCGACCGGAACCGAAATAAGCTGGGTCATGAGCTGAATTCCGAAGTCACCAGAAGATTGGAACGGATCAAGCAGGCGGAGAACCCGGAGGATTTCTTTGCGCCATGTATGGAGATTGCAGGGAGATGTCATCAGTCCTCATTCATGTTTGCCTACATTTACACGATCGCAGTCATGTTCAAGGACAGCTGGACAGACAGCCAGAAAAAGCAGGTATTGTCTTATGCAAGGCAGCATTTTACCCCGTATGCATCTTCCATCCGACAGAATTATTATGTGTTGAGAAAAGCGCTGGAGGTAGTGGGGCTTTTTGGCAGTAATTTTGCGGACTTCTGTACGGATTACATGGGACGTGTATGCGGAGACAGCACACAGTTTAAGAATGTGATTATCCAGATGGTGATCCGATATGAAGAGGAGGACAAAAAGGTGGCGGATTTCCTGAATGAATTCTTCCGACTGTCCGATCTGAATCGATGGACAGCAATCCTTATGGCAGAACGATTTGGGAATGGAACATCGAAAAAGAATCAGAAGTATCTGAAAAAATTTGTCCAAACCATCGTCCCGGGACTTGCCATAGATGATGAAAATCATACCTCCCAATACGCAGCACTCCTGATTGCGGAACTTTGCAGTGACGAAGCGGATAATCCGCTGCGTAAGGACAAAATGCTTATGAGATGCACAGAAAACGCATTAAAAAATTACCTTAACCGGGAAGAAAATTCTGTGTTGGCATCCGTAATACAAAACACTTGGAGAGGTTCACGACCTGCTATGGAAGAAACGGAACTGGTTAATAGTATTATGAGCTAACCCGGGGATAGAAACAGTCTCTGTAAGCAATTACAGAGACTGTTTGGAAAAAAATGTTGGTTATTTTTTTAAACCTTCAATATAATTTTTCAAATTATCCAACTCCATTTCATACGATGTCTTCAGAGCACGCAGGGAAGACACCAATTTATCGACGTCAACATTCTGATAAGAAACAGAATTGCGATAATCTTCAATTTGCAGGAAACGAAACCAACGGTCGTCATCGTTATTGTTAAGGACCATTAATCCGTTTTCTGGTTCGGGAGAGAGTTCTTTTATGAGACGTAAAGAATCGGGAACAAGTGGACCTTTTTGGGTGATAGCGTGCTGTGAAATTGGAATATCTTCGACTGCTTCCAGTCCCATTTTGAAAGCAGAAATATTTTTGTTACGGTTTCCGTCGTTTGTATCTACGATTAAAGCGGAACCGCCAATATAGGAAGAGAGTTTTAATTTGACTGCGGCATGCACATTCCAGAACATGGTGCAAAAACAAGGGTCTTCCTCGATGGAATGAAAGTTAATTGTTATGCAGTTTTTGGTAAAAGAGATATCTTTGTGTTCGCCGGACTTTGAGTCTGTTGCCTCATTACTCCAGGCTTCATATAAGTGCATGGACTCGGTTTTTTTATTTCCATTGATCTTTTGAATGGTTTCGGCTAATAAATGTGGTGTTTCAAAGCAGGCAAGGATCTCCTGGGCAAGTGAAAAATCCTGAATGCCACGAACCATATATGCATGATATCGACCAGCAGTTCCGAAAAGTTTAAAGTAACCCATATACGCACTACTGAGCGAATTCGGAACCATATAATAGCAACGGTATAATTTGTTGGTGAATAAACTCAGGTTAAGATAAGATTTTGTATCAGATAGCTGGGAAAAACTGGTTACCGGAAAAAGTCGTTTGAATTCTTCAGGGGGTAAACCAAGATTGTCTTCCGTAATTCTCTGCTGATCCGGATGCAACAGTAACAATGAGAAAGAACTGGCAACGGCTGCAGCAGTCTTATTGGAAAAACTTCTTGCGTGGAGAGAATTTTTTAAGGTAGACTGACTGATTGTCAACTCTGGAAACGTGCGACCGGGGATATAGCGGGCCTGAGTGAAGGAACCATCTACACAGGCGATGAGATAGTTAAAATTTTGACTCCGGTTTTTCAATAAATCGTTAGACATAAATAAACCTCCAAATGGATAATAAAAGATATATATATTATTATAACAAAAAATAACTAATTGTAAATGCAGAAATATATAGTAATAACTCGAAGGGGTGAGATATAATAAAAATTGACAGGAGGAGTATTATGATCACGATTGGAAATATATTCGATACAGAGCCGGCAAAATTTGATGAAGTCTGGATCATCTGTTTCTCGGTTGGTAAAATTCAGGAAATGTTTGCAATTGAAAATGTAAAACATGTACCGGAGTTAGCTCCAAGAGAAGAGCTGTTCCGAACCTACAGGACACTTGTCAGAGAAAAACGGTGGAATAAGAGTTATTTTGAAAAATATTACGTACCAAGATTTCTAAAAGACATTCAAGACAGTTCTTCCATAAAACTTCTAAAGCAACTTGTCTGTTTGAGTAAAGAAAAGGATATACGGCTGGCGTGTTTCTGCCCGGACGAACACCTGTGCCATCGAAGTATTATAGCGGGCATATTGTTTCATATGGGAGCTGATATAGCATGTAACCAGGACTACCGTGTGTATCGAATACATCCATAATGGAGAAGAAAGCAAGATCAACGAGAAACAGAAGGAGAAATGATAAAAATGAAAGAAAATGTAAAAAAATATAGAGTTCTGATTGGAATGGCAATTTGTGCGTTGGTGGTTGTATTCTACGCGGACAGCTGGCAACAAAAGCAATTTGCAATGGCGGATAAGGCGTATATGATGATAGAAAAACAGGAATATACAAAAGCAGCAGAACTGTTGGAGCAATACCTCGATGTTTCATGGGAGCCATACTGGGAAGCGGTCGAGCTGATAAATGGAAGGAACAATAAGTTTACCAGGACTGAAGCTGAGACAGCATTGCAGAAGTGTAGAGAAACGATAACAGAGGGATAAAATAATATTTTCACTCGCCCTTGACACACGAATTTGTGCAACTTTTTGAAATACCGGCTCCATATCAATAGTGAAACGGAATCGTAATCTGATTCAGAATACAACCCCGAAAAACGCTGTTCAGAATGAACATTGACCATTGAGGAATGCCTTATCTGAAATGGGATATGAAGTACGGTTGATAAAGTTCGGAGCGCAAAAAGTTAAAGTCATCAAGAAAGTGTGTGAATTGACTGGATGGGGCTCGAGGAAGCAAAAAACTTTGTCAATGCTGCACCTGATGCAATATTTAAGGTTGGAAGCAAAGATGAGGCTATGCGGGTGGAGACCAAATAAATGTTTCAAAAATTTCAGATTCCTGTTTCTTCACCGAAGATTTACCGAAGATGAAGAAATTCATTTGATATGCGATACTTATATCAGATCAAACAACAACGTTGAAAGGGAGGAAAGAATATGTGTAACTATGGTTTTGGTGAAGAGGCAATGGTTAATTTCAGAGATTCAATCTCAGGCGTCGTAAGAAGGCAGAACAGATGGGGAGTGTACATTGATCTGAATATTGAAAATGATATCGGGGATCATGAGGAAATTATTCCGGCATTTGGTTACTGGAGTGGCAATCTTCCTGTTGGTACAAAAGTTCTCTGTTCCATTAAGAGATCGGCAAAAGAAAATAAAGATATGCTGGTTAGTGTTGATTCTGTGTTTTATCAAATAGCAGCGTAAGGAGGGAGCATGTTGACTAAGATAAAATTCTTTCAAAAAGACACAACAAAAAAAGATATTGTATTGGGAATCTTACTTGTATTAGGACTGATCTGGCTGAATACGTTTATTCACCAGAACAGTTTCAGTGATACCTATGGAGATTTCTATTTCCTGAAAAATTTTGCAATCACTGCACTCTGTACAGGCTTCTTTTTCTTTCTTAAAGAGCTGGTATTTGATTTTGAAATATTTGGTGATGACACAAGAGCTTGTGTAGCAGGTACGGCTGTTACCGGAATACTGATGATGCTGGCTCTTTTACTGGAAATGGGAACGGATTATGTTTCGATTTATACACAGAAAGAAATTGTATTGGGGACGTTTATAATTCATAAAAAATATGTATATGGTGTATGGACGATTGTATGGTTTCCGCTTCATATAGACAAGATTTTTGCGAGGATGAGACAGGAACGTTTCAGATTCCAGTCGATTCTATATGGCTGTATTTCTATTATTGGACTTACTTTAGAGGGAATCCTGCTGTTCAGACCGATGGCAAATATATGGCTGATAGATCTTGTCGTTTTCAACAGTGCAACGCTGATTCTGGCAGTCTGGAAATATGCAATCAATGATGCACGGCTTCGTAAGGGGGAAATTGTCGCCGCTATTCTTTCTTATGTGATATTCAGTGTGTATTTGTTACCGTTACAATGCAACAACTGGGGAAAGGAATTTTCTACCTTCATGTGCGGTGAAAACTGGAAGGAGATAAAAGCGGTCATCCGTGAAGTCGTTGCTCATGCATCATTTTGGGGGACATCCGGTTATCTGAGAAATTCAGCTTCCGTACATTCGTGGCTGTTAAACTGGAACAAACCGATTCTTCAATTGCTATATTACGGGGGATGGATTTCGGTAATTGTAGTGCTGCTGGCAATGGTATGTCTGCTGTGCGTGTTGGTTAAAATGCTTGGAATAAAGAATGGACGAATCCATAAAAACTGGCTGCTCTATGCAACGGCAACCGTGATGTTTTTTAATGATGTGGTGTCAGGTACACTGTATGCTTTTGGATTTCCCTGCCCTGTAGGATTGCCTTTCCTTAGGCAGATAGGTACCACAGACTGGATATCATTTACGTTAATTGTATTCTGTGCCCTGGAGAATCTTCAAATACAGAAAAATAAGCACATAGATAGCGCATTTGTCTTGGCTGAAACACTACTTGGCAAACAGGATTCATACCAGATTTTCGATGAGTTTGATGAGCCATACAGAGAAGAACTATGGCATGATGAGGTAACGATTATCGGTACTGGCTGCGAAATCTCATGTGATGCATACTGGTGTGAACTGGAAGGAAGAGAATTCTGTGTATTTAAGCCTCAAGATTTTCGAATTCGTGAAAAACGATTTATTCTTGAATTTGTTGAGGATAGATGGATTCTTCCGGATGATCCGGAAAATAAGATGAAACAACAGATTTGCCAGTGTTATGCAAAAGTTAATGTGCTAAGGTGCATGGATGAGGAGATGGAAGATAGAGATGAAGAAGATGAAGAATTTGATGACGAAGACAGTGAATTTTTTTAAGGAAAATATATGTTTGGCAGCTATAGTTGTGGGTCTGCTGGTTCTTGTGTGTATTACAGGATGGGAATTCAGCTTACGTGTTGCAAGAAACGCTCAGAGTAATAATGCGATTAACGTGTTGTATGAAAGAGATGCGGGGATATCATCGGAGAGAATAACGTTTTAGAAGAGAAAAAATCTGACACAAAGTAGGACACAGATTGATAAAATACCACTAAAATCTATAAAATAGGATTAACAATTGCTGTAAAAACCAAAAGAAGTGTGAAAATGAAATGTTAAAAATGAAGGAGGAAAACACATGAAGCGAATGAAACAATTTTGCAGTCTGTTACTCGCCGGAACGATTCTGGCAACCAGTTTGACTCCGATGCCGGTCAGTGCCGCATCGTGGAAAAAGAACAGTGTAGGCTGGTGGTATGAGGAAGATAACGGAAGTTACCCGGCAAACCAGTGGAAACAGATCAACGGGAACTGGTACTGGTTTAACAAGAACGGGTATATGGCAACCGGCTGGCAGTACATCGGGGGAGACTGGTATTATTTCCAGTCAAGCGGAGCGATGATTGGACAGGGCTGGCACGTCATTAATGGAAATTGGTTCTATATGTATGCAAGTGGAGCGATGGCAGCAGACACCTGGATCGGCAATTCTTACGTGAACAGCAGTGGAGCGTGGGTACAGGGAAAGACGAAAGTACAGGAAGGCTGGGTGCAGAGCGGAAGCCGCTGGTGGTATCGCCATGCGGATGGAGGCTACACGAGAAATAGTTGGGAAATGATCAAAGGCCAGTGGTATTTCTTCGACAAAGACGGCTGGATGGTAACCGGCTGGAGACAGATCGGAGGCGACTGGTATTATTTCCAGACGAGTGGAGCGATGGTTGGAGAAGGCTGGCATGTGATTAATGGAAACTGGTATTACATGTATGCCAATGGTGTCATGGCAACAAACACCTGGATTGGTGGATATTATGTAAATTCATCAGGTGTTTGGACAGATCCGAACAGTAAAAACTACATATCGGAGGCACAGGTGATCAAATATGCGGAAAACTATTTTGGAAGAAAAAATGGAGAGATAGTAAAGGCAGGCAGTGATGTGTATGAATATGTAATCTGGGTGGCCGATGAGCCGACGGAAGATTTCCCGTATTATTATGTGCGGTTACATCGATATGTGAATGGAGATCATTATATACTGTCAGGAATGATCTATGTAAATGCGATAACTGGTGAATGTACGGAGGCTGATTATTAAAAGTGAGAAGGAGGAATTCGAATGAGAAAGGTAAAACAATTATGCAGCTTGCTTCTTGCAGGAACGATTTTGGCAACCAGCCTGACTCCAATGACAGTCAGTGCCGCATCCTGGAAAAAGAACAGTGTAGGCTGGTGGTATGAGGAAGATAACGGAAGTTATCCGGCAAACCAGTGGAAACAGATCAATGGGAACTGGTACTGGTTTAATAAGAACGGCTATATGGCAACCGGCTGGCAGTATATCGGGGGAAAATGGTACTACTTCCAGTCAAGCGGAGCGATGCTTGGAGAAGGCTGGCATGTCATCAATGGAAACTGGTTCTATATGTATGCGAGTGGGGAAATGGCAGCAGATGCCTGGATCGGTAATTCTTATGTGAACAGCAGTGGAGCGTGGGTACAGGGAAAGACGAAAGTACAGGAAGGCTGGGTACAGAGCGGAAGCCGCTGGTGGTATCGCCATGCGGATGGAGGTTACACAAGAAATGGATGGGAAATGATCAAAGGCCAGTGGTATTTCTTTGGTAAAGACGGCTGGATGGTAACCGGCTGGAGACAGATCGGAGGAGACTGGTACTACTTCCAGACGAGCGGAGCGATGCTTGGACAGGGCTGGCATGTCATCAACGGAAAATGGTATTATATGTACGCAAATGGCGTTATGGCTTCCAATACCTGGATTGATTCCGATTATGTGGATTCATCCGGTGCCTGGTTATACAGAGCAGATAAGAAATGTAGAACTGCATATGCACAGTTTTTGCGGAACAAAGGATATTTGAATCAGGAAAAAGGTAACAAGGATCCAAGATTTATAATGTTCGATATGAATAGTGATAAGGTTCCGGAACTTGTTATTATACACAATATAAATCATTTGTCTGGTGGATATATCTACACCTATGCAACGGACGGAAAGGTTTCCTATGCTGGTTGGGTATTTGGATTATACGGAAGTGTTGTAGCGTACCCGTCGGCAGGTCTGATTGAGTCCGCATATGCACATCAGGGAACAGATCTGGAAGAATATTTTTCTTTGGAGAATGGTACGTTGGTTTCTAAGGGGAGATGGATCAGCAGTTACCTGAATGGTACACAATGGTATCTGAATGATGTGCAGACATCACAGAGCCGCTATGAAAAATGGAAAGCAGAACATGTAACGGGAGATAGTGTATGTCTTACATATGATACTATGTATTCAATTACAGAAAAAAATATACGTACTTATCTGGATTGGTAAGAGAAGACTCGGATTCTCCATGACAATCATGTTGTGAAGGTAAAAATAGTATTTAGAAAATAAAAAGGTTTTTCTATGATGAAATAAAAATCATGGAAGAACCTTTTATTTTCACCTGTCCTTGACATACGAATTCATAATTGCTATATATAAAACAATGGCAAAAAGCCCCGGCGATTCGCTTAATCGCGTAAATAATAAACTGAACCAGAAAGGTGCGAGATAAGATGATCTGTAAATACGAAGACTACCTGAAGGAACCATACGTTCTAACCATCGAACAAATGCAGCAAATACACAACGATCTGTTAGCCGATCTCGACAACGATCCCGAAGCATTGGAATTATATGAAGAACTGATTGCAGCCGCTACAAAATACGCTGCAATGCGTGCCAAATGGCTGCAGCTGCCCCGACAGGAAAAATGGATACGGATTCCCTGAGGACTTCTCATCATGATTCTGTTATCAGCCATTTCAATATGCTCGCAAGATATCTGCGCATGCAGGGCAAGAAAGCTGCGTGGAGGGATGCACTTGGGGATGAGAAAGAAAATAAATACGGCAGAAAAACGATTGGTGATTTCGCGTGCTACCTGGTGTTTATGAATAGCATTTGCGCGCGGTAGTGAAAAAAGAGCTGTTTTACGAGATGAATTTCATATGAACCACAAGCCCCCGGTAAGTTGTAGGTAACGAATACAAACAATTTACCGGGGGGTGTTGTATAAGGGATTGACTGTGAGAGAATATAAAAAATAGGTTAAGGGGATTCATTATCCTTCACACACCGGAATCTGAATCTCCGTCACAAACTGTTTCGGATCGTTCGTCAACACATAATCGATCATCGTCACCTCTCTGGAAAATCCATCAATTTTCAACCGGTGTTCCCGGATATAAGTCAGAAGTTTCCGATAATAAGCCGGCGCTTCGTTATGACTTCCGCAGAATCGAATAGAAACACAGGTCTGTCCGGGGAGTTCCTCAGTGATGCCCTGGTAGCGGTCTTCCGGTTCGAGGAGCAGAAAAACGGTGTCGTAGACCTGGTAAGCGTCGGCTTCCAAATGTTCTTTGGAGATGCCGAGCCCGAATTTTCCGAGAAAAACCAGAGTCTCTTCCTGATCTTTCCGAAGTCTCCAGATCCAGATAGGTTTTCGGGGAGAGATGGTTGCGGATCCAGGTGATCCGTCTGGGCGGAGTCTGAACCAGTGTAATCGTATCCAGCTGGGAGGAGAGTGCATCTGCCAGTCCTTCGAGCCGGGTGTTGATCTTTTGCTCGATAATCTGAAGTTCCTGCTGTTTCTGGCGGACGGTTTCCCGTTGCTGGATCAGCATTTCCTGAATTTTCCCCACATCTTTATTCAGAAGAAAATCCGAGATGTCTTCGAGCGGCATATCCAGGGCGCGAAGATAACGGATCGTATTTAACCGTTCAAACTGTTGGACGCCGTAGTAGCGGTAACCGGAATCCGGATCCGTATATTCCGGGCGGATCAGCCCTGAGCGTGTCTGAAAAATCATTTCCGCAATCTGCAAGCCCCACTTTGCGGTATATT
>JAFEHB010001403.1_pt1 | contig 9853 bp, 14 predicted proteins | sample 9267121 | NCBI WGS metagenome assembly JAFEHB01 (sample SAMN17103336, study PRJNA684904) | human gut metagenome | isolation source: diarrhea sample from child under the age of five | host: Homo sapiens | place: South Africa: Mafikeng, Mafikeng Provincial Hospital | collected 2019-09 | reverse complement strand
AGCCATATCACTTCACTCTTTTAAATTGAACAGCCTTTCCGTCTTTTCTAGTGCTTGCGCTACAGTCAAAATCTCCGCAAACATTCTCATAGATATTGTTACATATCTCATCGAAAAAACAGCCATTACATTGTTCTTTCTCTGTCTTAACCACCTTCAAGACGATTTCTGAGCCTATAGGTAAATCTTCCATAATTACACCTCCTAATCGTTATTGCTTTTTAGTTTAAGTTGTCTCATTTTTGCCTTTACTGCACCAACAGATCGTCCTAGAGCCTTCGCAAGTTCTTCATCAGACATTTTATCGAAGTTGCGTGCCAGGAAGTTAACCTGGATGCCGTTCCAAGGGAGGAATGCGTTATTCTGGTGTTCTTCACCATGGTAGTCAACTCCATTAAGCTTCAGTCCTTCGTCTGCGGCGTTGTCAATTCTTTCCGGATTGCATACCTTCATTGCAACCACCTGCAAAGCCCTGTAAATCTGACCGCCTTCCTTGAAGTATTCAGCATCCTTGTCCGGTATGAGGATCCTGGCAACCTCTCTCATCGAGGCATACATACCATACATAGACTGTATGAATTCTCCGCAAGGTCTTATGCTGCCGGAACTGATGCCACGTTCACTCATAACGTCATCAAACTTCGTACACATATCATGCAGCATGATTGACAGGTTGTAGGCTACGCATGCATACGCCTGAAGCTTGTGTTCCTTGATGTTGTTCTTCAGAAGAATGTTATCGGTCGTATAGAATAGTCTCTGTATATCAATCTTCAGGTCTTCCTCCATGCTGTCCGTAATATCAAGCCAGAGCTCGTACTGAGAAATCTCGGTAGTATACTTCTTGAATATACCTATAAGAGTCTCAGAACGGGAGAATGCCTCCTTTATGCGATACTTAAGTTCATGCTTAAACAGGTCCTTCCTCTCGCTGAGATTGTCGTGCAAGTCTTTGATTGCCGTCTGCGTGATTGTAGCGAGAGAACCGATAATGAGGTAATAGAGTGAAGTGATATGGTCTACTGTTTCCCTGTCAGGCTCCTTGTAGTTGATGAAGAATGCTCCTTTCGGTGTGAAATTATATGCCGACATTCCTAGACCTCCTTTTCTACTGCTGCCAATGCGCAACTGATACAGAAGAGCATCAGGAGCGAAAGGAAAATATGTTCAACCATGAAACAGATAAATCCGTAGCCTGCGATAATTGCTGCGATAACAAGCAGGATCATCACTATTGTATTTTTGTATTTCTTCATATTTACTTTGATTTAATGTTTCCGTATGCAGCCACATAGCTATCAAGCTGCTGTGTTGCGTGTACTAGCTTCTTATTGTAGCTATCTCTTTCCGCCCTAGCTCTAGAGATAAAGATAAAGCTGACAGCGAATGAGATTACTACCGTTACCACGATGAACAACCAAGGCAGCTTGTGAACTGCCTTATTGATTGCTCTTCCTAGGTTTCTTACGATAACCCAAGAGTAAACTCCTATGAACACAATCGCCTGCTTGGTGGTTGCGTTAGTAACTTCTGCGATTTTACCTTTGCTTTCTACCATAATCAACTAATTTAAAAGTATTGGTAATCTTCTGAAAATCTCATTGTCTGGATTCTTAAACTCCTTATCCCACGTACGATACAGAACGTTAAGGTTCAGTTTCTTCGCGATTGGCTTAAATCTTTCCTCGAAAAATGGAACCTGTTCCTTAAACACATATAAGCGGTTACTAGGCAAGCGAGAAATATTGTTAAAGTATTCACGAGAGGTGCTGTGGTTGGCTATTTTTTCTAAAGCCAGCCAATCTTTCATGCTTTTTGGAGAAATGCTAAGACCATCAATATAAGAAAAGAGATGTGGCAAACAGAACATAAGAATTTGTCCGCTTGTATAAACGAATATGTTTTCGATGTTCGGGAAATTTTTCTTGACACTGCAGGCGAAATCATCAATGCCGATACTTGCCATGAATGGTTCTCCGCCCGTAATACACAAAGTGTGTATTGTTTTCAATTCCTTAACCGTAGCGACTGGAATTTTCTCAATATCGTACAGTTTATTGCAGCATAATTCACATTTGTAATTGCATTTGCTAAGAATCATCAAATGCATGATTTCTGGTTTCACTTTTCTTTCTGCCATAATTCTAAAATTTACTTGGTTCGGTTGCACCAGTTATCGGTAGATTTCCAATAACCGGCCATCCATATTTCTTTCTTTGTCGCATCAGGATGTTCATTGAGCCATTCCTCTGCCATTTTACTTACGTCTGCCGTTTCTGTCTCGTTTTGATTCTTTTTCAAGTTTTCTCTTTAGCTTTTCAAGAGGGGATTCTTTCGGATCAACACCATTTAAGCGGCAATGTTCTTCGTAGGATATTGCATTCTTTTTTGATTCCTCATATTCTTTTTTCTGTTTCTCAGCTAACTTCTGAGAATCAATTTCAGCTCTCTTTTCATAAAGCTTACACATGTATTTTTCGAGAGCAATAAAAAGTTTTTGAGGATTTACCGTCTTTCCTACATAGATTTCGCCATACTCGCCCATAGAAAACTCATAAAAGAATCTAGTAAGCTCACTAGGCGTAAGGTGATAGAATTCTTGTCTGATACGCTGCGCCATAGCTTTGAACTGATAAGGAGTAGTCGAATCAATAGCACCAATAACCATAAACAAGTCGATGAGCATCATCTTAATCCAGAACTCGCTTGCACCATCTTTGAAGTATTTATCAATCTCGACAAAGGACATACCGCCTCTAGCGACAGAATCATATACAGAAGTAATGTTGTCCGTTCGATTTTGCAGAGTAGGATATTTGTCTAAGAATAGCGCATATTGTCTGCCGTATTTTTCCACCGCTTGCTTACATTCAGTCGGCAAGGATTGAACTAATTTTGTTGAAAGTTCGTTGCTGTTGTTCATAACTGTTTACACCATTGTTTTTAGGAGCGTACAACCCGGAATAGTTGTTTCCCATAGAATGCTCAACGATAACCTTTGCGTATTCTGGATTTCCGTTCGACATCTTTAAAAGCTTCTTTTTAAGAGCCGCGAGTCCACGAGGTTGATATTTCTGCCGTTTCTCTTTCTTGTAAGCAAGCCACATATCGAGAGCTTCCTGGCAAGGGTAAATCTCTTCTTGCTGCACTTCTTCTTGCTGCACTTCTTCTTGCTGCACTTCTTCCTGCTGCACTTCTTCCTCAAAGTCGGATAAATCTTTGCCTAACGAGAACGCAGCGCCCATGCAAAAGATTTTCTGCTTTTCCAAGTCATTCGGGAATAGCTCGCCTGACTTCTGACGTATATTAGTTGGTAACATCATAAGCTATTGTATGTAATTTTGTTGTCTTTCTATATCATGTTGAATATGAAGTAGTGCGATATATTCATCAGAATTAGGAAAATCAAATCCAGCTTCCTCTTTTGCCCACGATTTGAAATCAGAAATTGATTTACTCATTTCGTCTTTCGTAAGTTCAGCAGAAGAACGGAGATACTTATAGCATTCTCCTGTGAATTTATCAATCCCTTCTCTGAGGAATATATCTTTGTTCACTACCAGCTTATAGAAATGCGTCTTAACTTCGTCTAGAGTGTAGCCGTATTGGAGACCGAATGCAGATAGGAGCAAATGAAGATAGGCATTCTGCTTCAAAGAACGTCCACGTTTTTCTTTCAGCTCTACCATCGCGCCTTTGTTCTCCAACTCGGCTACTTTTGTCCTAAACGTTTCAAGTTCAAACGCATTTTTCAGGTTGAACCACATAAGCGTTGAATGCTCGTTTGATTAATTCTACACTAGAAGGGAAGGTCATCAGAGTCCCCTCGTTGCTGTGCTTGCTGCTGTGCTGACTGCTGTTCAGGTGGAAACAGATTTTGCTGATTCGTCGGGTTTGCCACGCCAGCAGCATTAGCAGAACTTGCCATAGCTTGTTGTGCTGCTTGTGCGCTAGACTGGCCACCTTGTACAGGAGCTTGCTGCGCTTGATGAACAACGTTCCAAGCACGAATCTGATTAAAATATCTGCCCTGATATTCATGTGCATCAATATCAAAGCTAACGTTAATAACCTCACCGAGCTGAATACCAAAACTAGCAATTCTATCCGCTCCAAAAACATCAAAAGCCATCTTCTTAGGATATTGCTCTTGTGTTTCTATTACATAAGTCTGAGACTTCCACTCACCTCTTGCAGAAACGCCGCTTCTTTCAGGCAAAACGGCAATAACTTTTCCTTGAATTTCCATTATTTTTTATTTAAAGAATTTTGTAAAACCAAATCGGCCAGCTCGTCAAAATAAGCTGCATCCTTGATAGCGGAGTCCTGTTCGCCCGTAACCTTCGATGCTATTGATCCTTTCTGCATAATCAAGCTATAAAGATAGCCGTCGATGGTATTTGCACCCATGAGAATCCACGATGTAACCGCATTCTTCTGACCGTTACGATAGGCACGGCATTCGCACTGCGATAAGTCCGCCATCGTCCATGGGAGCTCGACGAACACCACATTGGAAGAAGCCGTAAGCGTAAGGCCTACGCCGGCTGCCTTGATGGAGCAGATGATGATTCTCTTTTTCCTAGCCTGAAAAGAATCAATAGCCCACTGCTTCTGCTGCTGACTATCGGAACCGGTTACGGTGCAAACCTCATCAGGGAACTCTTTCTTGATTGCACTAACGACATCACGATGCTCGGCGAACACGATTATCTGTTCTTCGGTATCATGAAGGAACTCTATCGTCGCCTTCATCTTCCCTCGCCCGGATATCGAGCGAAGGTTCATAAACCTGACAAGAGCCTTCATTCTAAGCTTTTTCCTAGCCTCTTCCTCGGAGCAGCTTTTATACTCAAGAAGGAATGTAAGCAGGTCTTTCTGGCATGTATCGTACTCTTCCTGCGTTTCTGGGTCGAGGGCGACACTGATGGTCGTTCTGGTCAGATCCGGCAAATCCTTAAGAACATCTTTCTTTTCTCTGCGGAAGTAGCACGTTTCGTGTATCTTCCGGTTAAGTTCTTCAAGATTCTCGTTCTCACCGTACCTGTTACAAAACTCGCCAAACCCTCCGAACTCGTCGTTCAGACGACCGAGGATAGCAAGCTGGCAGGCCAGGTCTGTTGCGTGATTGACAACGGGCGTACCTGTAAGCTCATAGATATACTCCTTACCCTGGCACAGTCCCATGATAATTTTAGACTGCCTTGTTGATGGATCCTTGACTCTTGCAGACTCGTCGATAATCACAGACTTGATAATCTTCAGTTCATCACGAAACAGGAAGTTTTTCAGCCGTAACGGTTTCGGTCCGAGGCTTACGACGAAGTATTTTGCGAGCGACTCGTAATTACATATCACTACATCATACAGGTTCATCTTAGTAAGATGATATCCGTATGTCGCATTGACGGAATCGGTAAGAATGAGAGGCCGGAGGTTCGTAAACTTCTTTATCTCTCGTTCCCAATTAACCTTAAGTGCAGCAGGGCAAACAACAAGGCAAGGAGTTGCCTTTGCACGTTCAATGGCGACGATAGACTGAACCGTCTTACCGGTTCCCATGTCATCGCCATTGATACAGCGTTTCATGGCAAGCTCCATGCGCACACCTTCTTCTTGATAATCGTATAATTTCGGTTTATCTGACATAATAATAAATTATAATAAACACCACATGCGGAAAGCCCATTCAAGAGCCTTCTCCCTACCACGCAGGTATAGCTCATCACCACGCTCAATCTTCTTATAGAATACTTTTTTCTTGGTCTTGGAGACCGCAAAGATAAAGTCCTGGTTTCCGTATCTTGGGTCTATACTGTGCGTAAGGTCCATATACCATGCACGGCTTCTATCCCAATCGACGAAATCGATCTGAGCCTCAAATTGCTCCTGTGACGTAGCTGCGGTGGTCTTCAAATCACCGCCGAACTCCCCGAGCCACCAGTCAAACTTGCAGCGTACCGGAAGCTCGAACTCGAAGCCCTGGTATTCCATCTTCATATGCGGATTGATGAATGTCTTCTGACCGACCGCATTCTTCAGGACGAAATCAAGGAACCTATCCTTCGTTGCCTGTTTCTTCAGAACAGCAAGCCGGTCTAAACCCCATTTCCAATCCTTCTCCGTATATTTCTCGTCATCGACCGTCATGGCATAATGATTGCACTTTTCCGGTTCGGTAACGAGAGCGTCAACGAGAGTTCCGAGATGGAAAGCCTTTCTCTTGTCCTCTTCCTTTACGAAGTTGAGTTGCGGGTTCAGGGCAAACTTCAACGCAGTGAGGTCCGAATTGGAGACCTCACCACGAGAATAATAAGGGTCAAACGGTTGTTCTGCCATATTACTTAGCCGTTACCTCATCCTCATATTTAATATAAGGAGAAACGATATACTCTTCTTCGCTGTTTGCGTGTTTCTCACACGCCTTGCGCATGAACTCCAATCTGGAAGCAAGCTTGTCTGGAGACATCTTGGAGCCTTCAATCGTCCACCACTGCTGGATGATGTCGAGCCAGGCATTCTTTTCGGTAACAACAAGGCGTTTTGTTACCTTGATTTTCTGCTTACCGGTTTCTCCAACGGAAGTCTGGGCAAAGAGCGACTGAGCCTGTGCCGTAGCGTGCTGGGCTGCATTCTCTGCATCACGTTTCTCCTGCTCAGCAGCAAGCTTTCTCTGCTGCTCTTCCTTGGCGGCTTCATCAGCCTTACGGATAGCCTCTTCCTTGGCCTTGCGTTCAGCCTCAGCAGCGGCAGCTTCCGCCTCTTTACGCTTACGCTCTTCCTCGGCAGCTTTCAGCTCTGCTTCCTTGGCCTTGCGTTCAGCCTCAGCAGCTTTCAGCTCTGCCTCCTTGCGCTTACGCTCTTCCTCATCCTTAACACGCTGAATCTCCTCCTGCTTCTTGCGTTCTTCCTCGGCAGCCTTTCGGGCTTCTTCTTCCTTACGTTTGCGCTCTTCCTCAGCCTTACGTGCTTCTTCTTCCTTGCGTTTGCGCTCTTCCTCAGCCTTCTTGATTTCAAGAAGTTCAGCAATCTTAGAATCAAACTTCATAAGAAGCTCATCACGCGTAGCATTTACGGTCTGCTTATAAGATGAAAGAAGAGAAGCGGAAACATCCTTGTAGGCCCCATTCATAATCTCCTTGGCATCATTCTCATCAATTTCGGAAGAGTATGAAGGCTTGTTATTAACGAAAAGATGTCCGAGGTCAAGAACATCAGAACACTCTGCAATACGTTTCTTAACTTCATCCTTGTTATCAAGGGTGAGAAGAGAGAACGTATTATTAAGTGAGTTGATAGCAGCAGAAGAATGCTCTGTAAGGAGATTGTTCAAAATATCAATCGTATCAGTCTTCAACTTAATCTTGGCCTCCTTGATGCGCTCCTGGCGCATGCGTTCCTGCTCAGCCTTACGCTGCTGTTCAAGCTTGTATGCCGCATACTCGTTGCGCTTCTCCTGAATCTTATAGACAACAGAATCGGTGTTCTTGATAGAGATAAGGTTCTCCATCATAGTAAAACCCTTACGGACAATATCGAACACTTGGGTAACACCCTTACGTTTCTCCGTCATTGCTTTCTCTGTCAGTTTAGCTTTCTTGATAAACTCAGCGGCTCTCTCGTCAAGAGCATCGTTCATTCCGGAAACGCCAATATCAAACAACAGAGACTCACCTGCATTCACGCATGCCTCATAAGATTTCCTGTTGGCTTGCACCGCATTTTCCGTATCAGATTTTAGCGTTGCAATCTGTCTTGTAATATTGTTGGCTTGTTGTTGTACCAACTGCAATTCTGTATTTTCTGCCATATATAACAATTTTAAAATGGTGAATCACTGTCAACCTTTACCTTGACGCCTTTGTCTTCCGGTGCGGTATCTCCGGCGCCAAAGGCTTCCTGAGACGGTTTCTGCTGAGTCTGCATATCGATGTCGGCCTGCAAAAGAGCGCCAAGACCAACCTTCAGTTTAGGATAGCCCTTGAACGCATGCTTGCATGTCTTCGAGATAAGGAAGCCTGTGTCGATATCTCTGAAATACGTTCTACCATCGTTCCCGACATAGTTTCCGCCGTAAAGAGCGTTGGCTTTGTGGTCTTTACCTCCGAACTTCTCCGAATACGTACGGAGACGGTCGATACCTTCGCGGTCAAGAACGAAGTAATCGTAGGCATTATTCGGAAGAATAATCTTCACGTAACAAGCAACGATGTATGAATTTTCAGGTCGAGGATAAGTCTTTGCGTAATCAACGTACTTATGACCGTCTCGTTCACCGAAACGAAAATCGTCACAATTGTAAACTACGACAGGATTGTCACAACGAACAATCTGACCGGCTCGCTGGCGAAGAAGAATCTCGCCATATCCAGTATAGGTGATCTTGGCCGTATAATTCGTTTGTCGGGTATTCTTGTCGTAGTTACTGTAGCCCATGAGGTAACAGAGTGTCGTAGTTCCCTTTTCGAGAGATAAACCGTTAATTGCCAGGTTCATGAAGGCATCATGAATATTCAGTGACGGAGCTTTTTCAAGGTAGCCCTTGAATGAGCCGTTGAGAAGTTCTTCGTTGAAGAATGCCTTCTGCTCTTCAAAGAATACTTCTCCACCCTCTCCGAACTTCTGATTGTACACCTCGATAAATCTGTCTCTTGCCAAATCGCAAATCTGATTATGAGGCGTTTTGTTTAACTGCTCTATATCCATTTGTATAGAATTAAAAATTAATGTACCCTATCTAAATACCTGAAGTAAGTTTCCACCGTCACGCTTTCGCCCTTTTCATTAAGGCGTTCATAATGAAGTGGAACCTTACCGAGTTTTCTACCCTCACCTTCAATGTAGTTGAGGTATGCCGCCTTTCGGGCCAGCTGTACCGACTTGCTTCGTGGAAGTTCCATGATGCACGCATGCACCTTACGCAAGTCAAGTACAGCAAAGGCCATCTTAGCGGGCATTTTTGCTATTCTGTTATCCATTTCTGTCATTACACTTCCATAATAGGAATCTCAGGACAGAGCTTACGAATCTTGTCAAGCTCCGTATTGATGATCTTGTCGCGGGATTCTTCGATGATACATTCTGCATCAGCAGAGATAAGCGTCAGTAATGCCATGTTGCATTCGACGTGAGCGATAGTCTCGATTGAAAGCTTCTCAGGCTCTGCGCCCTTGAAAATAGGAATATTGATGGTGAACGATGGAGGAAGATTAGAGTCTACAGCCTTCTCATAGTTGTCAGTCACGGAACCATTGTCGCTGTATTCCTTCTTGATTGTTGTCTGAACCTTCGCCGAGAAGCTCTTGAGGAGATTGACGAGTTCCATGTTCTTCTCCTTCGTCTCGAAGAAAGAACGGTTGAGTCGGAAAAAGTCACCAAGCTGTACCGGTTTCCACAACTGACCGTCATTGATATGAAATCCCGTAAACTGACGAGACAGCTGAATAGAGCCGATAATTGTCTGTGTAGTGCGCTCATCATTCTCGTTTGTAACAAGAGTAACAACGAGCTTCTCTCGATTAACCAGGATATGCGTATGCTCTTTGTCAATCTGCTCTGTACCCCAACGCTTCTCAAGAAAGGCATAGATACAGGTAATAACACCGTCTACCTGAAGATTAAGAGGCTCCTTTGCAGGAAGCTTATAAGGGTTCTCGTTACCTACCTCACGGAGAACAATCTCCGCATGATCCTGTCCAGGAGCGAGGTCTATCTGCAATTTTTCATTGTTCATTTTACAAAATATTTTAGAATTTAGAAACTATGTGAAAGCATACTACATAGCCTGCTGATCACGGTTAATTGAGTATACATTGCTAGGGAGTTCGTCACGTGTTGCCGGACGGGAAGAAAC
>JAFEHB010001398.1_pt1 | contig 9886 bp, 9 predicted proteins | sample 9267121 | NCBI WGS metagenome assembly JAFEHB01 (sample SAMN17103336, study PRJNA684904) | human gut metagenome | isolation source: diarrhea sample from child under the age of five | host: Homo sapiens | place: South Africa: Mafikeng, Mafikeng Provincial Hospital | collected 2019-09 | reverse complement strand
AACACCATGAATAAAACAGAATTAGTAGCAGCAATGGCGAAAGAAACAAACCTTTCCAAGAAAGACGTAGAGGCAGTTTTAAAATCTTTCACCGACGTTGTGGCATCCGAATTAAAAAAAGGTGGAAAAATCCAGTTAGTAGGTTTTGGTACATTTGAAGTAAGCGAAAGAGCAGCAAGAGAAGGAAGAAATCCTCAGACTGGCGAGACAATGACGATCGCAGCTTCCAAAGCACCGAAATTCAAAGCAGGAAAAGCTCTGAAAGATCTGGTAAACGAATAATTATAGCGTAAGTTGGGGGAACGATGAGTTCCCCCATTTTTTAACGGAATTTAAAGGAGAAACTTATGAGACTTGACAAATATCTGAAGATCTCACGTCTGATCAAGAGAAGAACCGTGGCGAACGAAGCATGTGACGCAGGAAGGGTCCTTGTCAATGACCGTCCTGCCAAAGCATCCGCACAGGTCAAGGCAGGCGATACCATTGAGATCCAGTTTGGCGGCGGCAAGAATGTCAAAGTAGAAGTTCTGGAAGTAAAGGATACTGTCCGCAAGGAAGACGCGGAGAATCTTTATAAATATCTCTGATCGCAGATAATGCCCGGTCTATCTGCCCTGATCTTTACATAAACTGAAATGTAATGGATCAAATGGAACGACAGGAGGCAGAGAGATGGAACAGAGCACCGCACGGCAGCCTCACAGACTGGTCCTCGAAAACAGGAAAAAAAGCATGATTTCGGGAGTCCAGGATGTCCAGTCCTTTCATGAACAGGAAATCCTTCTTCTGACCGAGGAAGGGAAGCTCCAGATCAAAGGCGAAGGACTTCATGTTAAACGACTGAACCTGGAAAAAGGTGAGGCAGATATCGAGGGCAAAATAAACAGCCTGATCTATCTTTCCAGAAACACCCCGAAGAAGGACGAGAAACTTCTGAAACGGATGTTTCGCTGAAAATGAGCAGTTATATGGAAAGAGAGACGTTCCTGTTTCTGATAGCGGCAGGAACCGGTGCAGGGCTGTTTTTGTTTTACAGGGTCCTGGGAATTTTTCGCTGGATGTTTCCGGGGCGGAGATCTGTGGCGTTTTTTGACCTTTTGTACTGGATTCTGTCAGGGAGTGTGGTTTTTGCAGAGCTTTACCAGTATAATGAAGGCGTTTTGAGGCTCTTTTTGCTGCCTGCCATCTTTTTGGGGGCTTTTTTGATGAATTCTTTGTTAAAGAGGTTGCTATTTCTTGCTAAAAGAGGTAAAATTTCAATAATTATGGAAAACCGCTTTTGTAATTGGAAGAGGGGAAAGCAGATTGAAAAAGTCCAAAAAAAAGAAAAAAAACACAAGAATATTAAATAATTACCTCGGGATGGCTCTGATATCGGTAGTTGTTGTGCTTCTTCTGGGAGTTCTTACAGTGCAAAGTAATGAACTGAAAGCCAAAATCTCATCCTACGATACAAGAGCAGCAGAGATAAGAACTTCGATAGAAGAAGAACAGGATCGAACCAAACAGATCGACGAAGAGAAAGAATATATGCAGACAGATGAATATGTGGCAGAGATCGCCAGAGACCGTCTCGGGCTTGTCAAAAGCAATGAGATTGTTTTTGAAGAGGAGAAATAACACATATTTTGAAGAAAACTTTTCTGAAATAGCTGACAGTATTTGACAGATATTTTATAAAATCCCTTTTATAATTTCCCTTAATGAAGACATCAGGGGAGGGGAAAACATGCAGGAATGGATAATTGCCATGCTCGTGCTCAGCATTCTGCTGATTTTGCGGGACATGGCAAAAACTGTTTTGAAGGGAAGAAAATCCAGAAAAGAAGAGCCTTTTCCTTTAGGCGGAGAACATCCCCAGAAAGAAAAAGTAGAACGGTACGCAGCCTCATTTCAGAAACTTGCAGATACTTTTTATGGAATGCCATATAAGAAAGAATATTTAAGCAGTGCCCAGGTTGAGAATGTTATCCGGGAGACGGGAGAACGTTTCTGCAGAAACTGTTACCGGAGAGAACTGTGCTGGGGAGACCACGCAGAGGAGATGTATCTGTGCGGGGAGGCAATGGTACGTGCGATAGAGCAGGCGGATGAGGAGAAGATCGAAGAAGCACGGAAACGATGTGGAGAGAACTGCGGCAGATCAGCGCAGTACCTGGAATCCCTGAAGGACTGTTTTCAGAAGGAAAAGCAGGAGATGATCTGGGGGAACCGGATGATCGAGAGTCGGCTTGCAGTTGCACAGCAGTTGAATGAGATTTCACATATTATGCAGCAGGTTGCAGAAGATCTCTATGATATCAGTGCGGCGGAACCCGTTTTTCAGGAAGAACTTGCCAGGAGTCTTCGAAAGCGTCATGTGATCCTGAAACGGGCATGGGTCATGGACAAGGTCGAAGGGCGCAGACAGATTTTTCTGACCATGCGCGCCAGAAGCGGACAGTGTGTTGCTGTATCAGAAATCTCGCAGATTTTGTCCGGGATATGCGAATGCACAATGACCTCGGCACAGGGGAGCCGCTGTATTGTGAACCGGGATTTCCATACGGTTCACTTTGTGGAGGATGTCAGCTATCAGATGCTGTATGGTGTCGCAAAGCTTACCAGAGAAAAGGAAAAAGTTTCAGGAGATAATTACATCTGCCGACAGGAGGATGGAGGAAAATTTGTGATGTGTCTTTCGGACGGAATGGGTTCTGGAATGGATGCGTGCAGGGAAAGTGAGATTGTGGTAGAATTACTGGAGCAGTTCATGGAATCAGGTTTTTCACAGGAGGCAGCGGCGAGAATGGTCAATTCTGCCCTGATTCTGAATGGACGGGAAGGTATGTTCTCCACAGTTGATATCTGTGCAGTGGACCTTTATACGGGAATCTGTGAATTCCTCAAGGCAGGAGCAGCAGCTACTTTTATCAGGAGAGATCATTGGGTAGAGGCAATCTCATCGGAGAGCCTTGCGGCAGGTCTGGTACAGAGAATTGATTTTGACACAGCCTCACGGAAACTGTATCATGGGGACTGTCTTGTTATGATGACGGACGGAGTTCTGGATGCCCTTCCAACAGACTGTGAAGAAGAAACAATGAAAGAAATCATTCTGGATGTGCAGGAGAGTGCTCCGCGTGAGATCAGCCGGGGAATTCTGGAGAGAGTGCTTGGCTACAGTGACTATCGGGCGAGAGATGACATGACCGTGCTGGTTGCCAATGTAGTAAGAAAGTAAAGGACATAAGAAAATGCGGGAAAAGACATTCGATAAAGTAAAGGATTTTGTGAAAGAAAATGAAATGCTCGCCAGGAACTGCGCGGTCATTGCGGGCGTATCCGGTGGAAACGATTCTATGACGATGCTGCATCTTCTGAGGAGACTGAGAGAGATCTGGCATTTTCATCTCCGGGTGGTGCATGTGAACCATGGGATCCGGGGAGCGGAGGCAGACAGGGATCAGCGGATGGTGGAGACTGTATGCACCGAATGGAATATCCCATGCAGCGTGTATCGCTATGATGTCCCGGAGCTTTCGGTGAAATGGAAACTGGGAACAGAAGAAACGGGAAGGATCGTGCGCAGGCAGGCTTTTGACGCAGAGACGCACAAGTGCCGGAAACAATATGCGGTTGTCCGTACGGCACTGGCACATAATAAGAACGATCTTGCCGAGACAATGCTCCATCATCTGGCGAGAGGGACAGGTCTCAGGGGCTTATGTTCTCTGAAACCGGTGAATGGAGAGGTGATCCGTCCTCTTTTGTGTTTAGAAAGAAGAGAAATTGACGATTATATTAGAGAGTGCGGGATCCCGAGTGTCCTGGACAGCACGAATCTGGAGGATGAATATACGAGAAACCGCATCCGCAGGCATCTTCTTCCTGTGATGGAGCGAGAGATCAATGCCAAAACGGTTGAGCACATGGCAGAGACTTCGAGGCTGCTCTCAGAGGCGGAGGAGTTTCTGACAGACGAGGCGGCGCAGCTGGCCGCAGATTATTACAGAGAACCGGATGGAAGTTACTGCCTTGGAGAAGGATTTTTTCAGAAAAAACAGATCCTCAAAAGCTATGGAGTCCGGACGATCCTTGAAAAACTGAGCGGCCGCAGCCGGGATCTCACACAGACGCATATCCGGCAGGTACTGGAACTTTATTCCTGCCGGGTGAGCAAGCGGATTTCGCTTCCATATGGACTGGAGGCTGTGCGGACTTACGATGGAGTGATCCTCAGGAAGAAAATACAGCAGAAACCGGGAACAGAAGGGCGAAAGGAACAGGAAATTCCCCTTCCAGCCACATCGGAAGAGGTGGAAACACCGTTTGGCCGGTTTACGATCAAAGTATTTTCCTATTCCGGCGAGAAGATTTTAGAAAAAAAGTATACGAAATGGTTTGATTGTGATAAAATAAAGTGCGGTTTGTCAGTCCGTACCCGCAAAACAGGAGATTATCTCATTGTCGGCAGGGACGGAGGCCGCAAAAAGCTGACCAGATGCATGATCGATGATAAATTTCCAAAGGAGACCAGAGATCAGGTACCACTGATCGCAGATGGCGGGGAGATTTTGTGGATCATAGGCGGAAGGATCAGCGAACGGTATAAAATTACTTCATGCACAAGAAATGTATTAGAAATTACATACCAAGGAGGAACCAGGTTATGAGTGAGAGAATCAAGGTTTTACTGAGCGAAGAAGAAGTGGATGCAAGAATCCAGCAGGTTGCAGCCAAGATCAGCAAGGATTATGCAGGAAAGGAAGTCCATCTGATCTGCGTACTGAAGGGCGGCGTGTTCTTTACCTGTGAACTTGCAAAGAGAATTACTGTACCGGTAACTCTGGACTTCATGTCCGTATCCAGTTACGGAGATGATACCAAGTCAAGCGGTGTTGTCAAGATCGTGAAGGATCTGGACCAGCCGCTGATCGGTAAGGATGTGCTGATCGTAGAGGATATCATTGACTCAGGAAGAACTTTAAGCTATTTGCTCAAGATTCTTGAGAACAGACATCCAAACAGCATCCGTCTGTGTACTCTGCTTGATAAGCCAGAGCGCAGAGTTAAGAAAGATGTAAAAGTAGATTACTGCTGCTTCAATATTCCAGATGAGTTTGTTGTAGGATATGGGCTTGACTATGCTCAGAAGTACAGAAACCTCCCGTTCATCGGAGTTGTGGAATTTGACGGCGAGTGAAAGGAGATTCAGTTAAGTGAACAGACAGCCAGGCAAAATTGGTCTTTATCTGGTGCTGATCGTGATGCTGGTTGCAGGATATTTTTATCTGAATAATCAGGTAACTTCCCAGAGTAATTACACGATGGAAGAACTGCAGCAGGCAGCCGAGGACGGCAAGGTGACTTCTGCATCCTTGTATCAGAACAGGGAGGTACCGACGGGATCTGTTGTGGCAGAGATCGAGGGCGAAGGACAGAAAAAGGTCAATGTAACAGATGTAAACACTGCACAGGAGATTCTTGAGAAATACGATATTCATCCGGATGTGAAGGATGTTCCGCAGGAGAGTGCTTTTCTCACAACGTTTTTACCTGTGATCCTTACAGGAGCATTTATCCTGATCCTGTTTGTCATGATGAACAGACAGATGTCAGGAGGGGGCGGCAACTCCAAGATGATGAATTTTGGCAAGAGCCGTGCAAGGATGATGCTTCCGGACGGCAAAAAAGTAACTTTTCAGAACGTAGCCGGTCTTCAGGAAGAGAAGGAAGATCTGGTGGAAGTTGTGGATTTCCTCAAATCTCCACAGAAATATACCAGTGTGGGAGCCAGAATTCCTAAGGGCGTGATCCTTGTAGGTCCTCCAGGAACAGGTAAGACACTTCTTGCCAAGGCTGTTGCAGGAGAAGCGGGGGTTCCGTTCTTCTCCATTTCCGGTTCAGACTTCGTGGAGATGTTTGTCGGTGTCGGTGCTTCCCGTGTCCGCGACCTGTTCGAAGAGGGCAAGAAGCATGCACCGTGTATCATTTTTATCGATGAGATCGATGCAGTTGCAAGACAGCGTGGAACCGGTATGGGCGGCGGTCATGATGAGAGAGAGCAGACTCTGAACCAGCTTCTTGTAGAGATGGATGGATTCGGAGTGAACGAGGGGATCATCGTTATGGCAGCAACCAACCGTGTCGACATTCTGGACCCTGCGATCCTGCGTCCGGGACGTTTTGACCGTAAGGTTGCAGTCGGCAGACCAGATGTCAAGGGACGTGAGGAGATCCTTCGCGTTCATGCCAAGGACAAACCTCTTGGCGAGGATGTTGATCTCGCACAGATCGCGCAGACAACAGCAGGATTTACAGGCGCAGATCTTGAGAACCTCCTGAATGAAGCTGCGATCATGGCGGCCAAGGCGACCAGATCCTATATCACGCAGCAGGACATCAAGCAGGCCTTTATCAAAGTTGGTGTCGGTGCAGAGAAACGAAGCAAAGTCATCTCTGACAAAGAGAAGAAGATCACAGCATACCATGAGGCTGGACATGCGATCTTGTTCCATGTGCTTCCGGATATGGATCCTGTTTATACGATTTCCATCATTCCGACAGGTGTTGGGGCAGCAGGATATACCATGCCTCTTCCGGAGAATGATGAGATGTTCAATACCAAGGGCAAGATGCTTCAGGATATCACAACGCTGCTTGGCGGCCGTGTTGCCGAGGAACTGATCTTTGGCGATATCACGACAGGTGCATCCAATGACATCAAGCGTGCGACAGGAACTGCCCGAGCAATGGTCATGCAGTATGGTATGTCAGACAAGCTTGGTCTGATCACTTATGGTGATGACGGTGATGAGGTATTTATCGGACGAGATCTGGCACATACCCGAAGCTACAGCGAGGAAGTTGCCAAGGAGATCGACCAGGAAGTACATGATATCATCGACAAGTGCCACCAGGATGCAAGAGAGATCATCACTCAGCATATGGACGCGCTCCACAAGTGTGCAGCTCTTCTTTTAGAGAAGGAAAAAGTCCACAGAGAAGAGTTTGAGGCACTTTTTACATCAGAAAAAGTTGATCTCTCAAAATAAGGTATGCAAGATGCACAAAAACAAATTGTGATTTTTGTGAACTTTGTGCACACTTTTCAGTAGACGCATGGTACGATATACATCGTAAAAACCCCCCAATACATTATATAGTTTTTGCTACACCCCATAAGAAGAAATACCTTCTCCAAAAAAGACAGCCTATCCCGCTGTCTTTTTTATTTTGTAAAAATAACCATAATCGAGACGGTATTTCAGTGGTTTTTATATTGTACTTTTATGAATTTTCAACTAGAATAGACATATGCTTAAGAATAAGGGGACTTTAATTATGGAATGGGAAAACGAAGACATTACCAGAAAAATGCAGTACATTCTGAATATGCGGCCGGTGCTGAATAAGGACGCTTTTTTCAGTGACGGAACGAGATATTACAGAAATCCTACCGAACCAAAGGCGGGGGAAACGGTAATGATCAGTTTCCGGACCCAGAAAAACAATGCAGACGCAGTATACCTTGTATCCGGTGAGAAGAAACATAAGATGAAGATCTATAAGACGGTCAAGGGCTTCGACTATTACGGAACCAAGATCGTGATGCCGGATGAGGTTTTTCGATATCACTTTGAAATTCTGTATGGTTGGGTAAACTGTTACTATAATCAGCGGGGAGTCTGTACAGAATTACAGGAACGCGATGATTTTGAGATCTATCCAGATTTCCAGACTCCGGACTGGGCGAAGGGGGCGGTGATGTACCAGATCTTTGTGGATCGTTTCTGCAACGGAGATCCGACCAACAGTGTTCTGACAGATGAATATTCTTATATTGGAGAACACTGTGAGCAGGTACATGACTGGTCCAAGACACCGGCTGTCATGGGTGTCCGGGAATTTTATGGCGGAGACCTTAAGGGCATTATGGATAAACTGGATTATCTCCAGGATCTTGGCGTGGAGGTCGTATACCTGAATCCGATCTTTGTATCGCCGAGTAACCACAAGTATGATACACAGGATTATGACTATGTAGATCCACATTATGGAAGGATCGTAGAGGACTGTGACGGACTTCTGGCTCCATGGGACCGTGAGAACTCACATGCGGCGAAATACATCAAGCGAGTTACCGACAAGAAGAATCTGGAAGCAAGTAATCAGCTTTTTGCAGAGCTGGTGCAGGAACTGCATAAACGTGGAATGAAAGTTATCCTGGATGGCGTTTTCAATCACTGCGGTTCTTTCAATAAATGGATGGACCGTGAGCGGATCTATGAAGGACAGGAGGGCTATGCGCCGGGGGCTTATATCTCAGCAGACAGCCCGTATCGTTATTTCTTCAATTTCCGTGACGAGGGAAGATGGCCGTACAACCTGTCTTATGATGGCTGGTGGACGCACGATACGCTTCCGAAGCTCAATTATGAAGGATCCAGAGAACTTTATGACTATGTCCTGAATATCGCGCGCAAATGGGTGTCTGAGCCGTATTGCGTAGATGGATGGAGACTGGATGTTGCAGCGGACCTTGGACACAGCAATGAGTTCAATCATCAGTTCTGGAAGGACTTCCGCAAGGCAGTCAAGGAGGCAAATCCGAATGCGCTGATCCTTGCAGAGCACTACGGCAACCCGGAAGGCTGGCTTCAGGGCGATGAATGGGATTCTGTCATGAACTATGATGCTTTTATGGAGCCTGTGACCTGGTTCCTGACCGGTATGGAGAAGCACAGTGATGAGTACAGAGAGGATCTGTATGGAAACAGTGAGGCGTTTATCGGTGCAATGAAGACACATATGCGTTCTCTTCATATGTCTGCCCTTCATGTGGCGATGAATGAACTGTCGAATCACGATCATTCCAGATTCCTGACAAGAACGAACCGCCGCGTGGGAAGGGTTTCCTACGCCGGAGCAGAGGCGGCTTCTGAGAATATCAATACGGCGATCATGAGAGAAGCGATCGCGATCCAGATGACCTGGCCGGGAGCACCGACTGTTTATTATGGTGATGAGGCTGGTGTCTGCGGATTTACCGATCCGGATAACCGCCGTACCTATCCGTGGGGACACGAGGACAAGGAACTGCTTTCTTTTTACAAAAAAATGATCGCGATCCACAAGAAATACCGTATCCTTCGTACAGGATCCCTCAAATTCCTGTGGAACGACTATCAGGGACTGTGCTACGGACGTTTCTCGCATATCGAGCAGATGATCGTTGTCCTGAATAACCGTGATGAGGGAAGAGAAGTCACGATCAAGGTATGGCCGGCGGGGATCACCCGTATGGAAGAAGTTTCCATGACGAGACTGATCCGTTCCAGCCAGGATGGTTACAATGACCGCCCGAAGGAGATTCGGGCACGTGCCGGAATGGTAAATCTCTATCTGCCGCCGCGCAGCGTCACTCTTCTTTATCACAAAGACAAGATTTCATAATCACGCAAAAATGCAAAGTCCGGACCTGTTTTCAAATATCACGGCTCCGGACTTTGTTTTTTTCTTGACAGAAAAGGATTGGTATGTTACGATAACCATACTTTCACGTGGTAGAGTGACTATGTGATAAACTATAAAAATAATTTAAGAGGAGATAGAGGTATGAAGAAAAAAGCAGTTGCATTGATGCTGAGCACAGTAATGGCTATGGGAATGGTTTCTGCAGCAAGTGTACAGGCGAGCGTAGAGGACAAGACCCTGATCGTAGGATTTGATGCAGAGTATCCGCCATATGGCTATATGGATGAGGATGGAGAGTACACAGGATTTGACCTGGAACTTGCTCAGGCAGTATGTGATCTGGAGGGCTGGACTCTGGATAAGAAACCGATCAACTGGGATTCCAAGGATATGGAACTGAATTCCGGATCTATCGACTGTATCT
>JAFEHB010001396.1_pt1 | contig 9897 bp, 10 predicted proteins | sample 9267121 | NCBI WGS metagenome assembly JAFEHB01 (sample SAMN17103336, study PRJNA684904) | human gut metagenome | isolation source: diarrhea sample from child under the age of five | host: Homo sapiens | place: South Africa: Mafikeng, Mafikeng Provincial Hospital | collected 2019-09 | reverse complement strand
CAAAACTAAAGCCTTAATTAGTGTTGGAGCAGTGGCTGCAACTAGCTTTATTCTCTGAATCTTGCATGATAAGAAGAATAAAGAAATAAAAAGAAAAATCAAAGTGTTTGTTTATCGGCAATCATCACAATTCGGTTTTTTAAAATAGGATGGTATATTTTGTTTCTTTGACCAAACTATGACCAAAATTTGAACAAAAAATAGATTTGACTTTCGGTTAATAATAAGCTTAAAAGTTTTTTGAAGGAATCTATTTAGCACAAAAAAACACCTATTCGGGAAAATAGGTGTGAATGATGTTATTTATATCCATATTGTTTTAGTGCGTTATTATATTCTTCGCTATCTTTAAGATAGTAGTCGTGCTTAACTCCACTAATATCAACAGAAAAGACCCCATCTTTAAATGAATAATCTTCTGATCGACTCGCAATGTTTTTTCCAGTTAATTCGATCGTATTCTTTTGTTTGTTAATGGTAAAGCTGTCGGCTTCTCCATGCTCAATGGAAGCATTATTTCCTTTAATAGTAAACGCTAACTCGTTTCTTTCATTTGAGATCCAATAATACTCACCATCTAAAGATTGGTAGTTGTTTTTAGAGCAAGCAATTAACGTAATTATTGATAATGAAAGTAGTAGTATACCTATTAATTTTCTCATAACCTGTGCCTCCTTCTATAATTTTAATTATACCAAAATAATATTACAAGAGTATGTCAGTGTCTGTTATAACGGAAAAATGAAGAAATGTCTATTATAACAGCAAATAAAAATGTATATGCTTTAACGATAAAATGAATATCCTGTTCCTTAAGACATTATTTATTTTAATAGAATCATCTAATCGAGAGCTAGAGAACAAGAAAGCAAAAGCGCATGGAATCTTTCTTTGGCATTCTTAAGTCTGAAATGTTTTATGGTTATGAGAATACGTTTCAGTCACTTGAGCACTTGGAACAAGCTATTGTCGACTATATTGATTACTACAACAACAAACGAATTAAGGTAAAACTAAAAGGATTTAGTCCTGTACAATACAGAACTAAATCCTTTGCTTAAATTAATTATCTAACTTTTTTTGGGTCAGTACAATCTGGTTGCTAGGGCTTTATTATGCTTTATCTTACTAATGATGATGATCTTTTTCAGGATTGCTCATAATCTGTGTAAATATTTCTTTATATTTATATTTCAGATATTTTTCGTGTAGAATGAACAAAGCTACGTAAACAATCATAAAAACAATAGATAAATACAGTATATCAAATGTACTATGTCCAAAATAAGTTGCGGACTCAAAAGATCCAATAGTTCCTAAAACCAACCAAGGAATATACTTGTAATACTTAGTTACCATAACACAGTCCCTCCTTTAATTAAACTAATGAGAATATCTAAAACTAAAAGTCATACCTGTACTTGTAGGATTATAATGATCTAAGGTCATCAAAGTTCTAAATTCTCAAACCAACTTTTACCGCTAATAAATGTGGAAGTTAATTTGTCAAAACAATGCTATTAAAAAATATAAGGGAAAACTTTTTTGTTAAATAAGGTTATCGTTACTATTAACCAAATATAGTTTTTAGCCAATCAACTATAAGTGGTCTAAGTAATGGGATTAAGAATAGACCTACAATGATACCTAAAATAAATATTAGAAACATTTTTTTGAAGCTTCTTTTATTCATCTATGGACACATCCCTTCAATGAATGGAATCCCCACCATCGCCAAATATCTAACAAGTTGAAGAGTGGTAGTGATGCTATAAAGAATAAATAGTGATTTTTTCACGTTTATCACATCTTTCTTTAATATATATTATATACTAAACAAATATCGAAATGTAAAAATGTCACATATATACACATAAATAGAGGTGGAGCTGTTATGCGTTGGGATTACGGTACGATCTATAAAAAAATACGGAAATCAAAACATATTAGTCAAGAGGAAGTTTGCGCTGTAGTTTTACTAAATCTCTACGACTATAGATTAAAAATGTATACACTTCTATACAAATAGTAGAAAAGGACTCAGTCCTGTGCAATACAGAACTAAATCCTTTGGATAAATTATTAATCTAACTATTTGGGTGCACTTAACTTTCGGGATGTTTTGTTAGGAAATGAATATGTAACGTAATGAAAATCTGTGCTATTACCCTATTCTTCATTGACTAATTTTTAGGCTTACCACTTGATCAGCTTGTTTCCAAATGGTTGGATTATGTGTTGCAATAATGATCAGACGTTCCTTATTTTTTAATGTTAGGAGCAAGTCCATAATCTCCTGTGAGGTCTCAGGATCAAGAGCGGCAGTTAATTCATCTGCCAAAATTAGAGGAGGATCTTTTAAAATGATCTTTGCCAAGGCTACACGTTGTGCTTCTCCTCCAGAAAGCTCATATACTTTTTGATCTAGTTGAATATAAGATAGTCCTACTCTATCTAATACTTCTTCTTTAGTCTCTCTCTTTTTTTGTTTGTCTAATTTATGACCAATTAATCCCAAATCTAAATTTTCTGAAACAGTTTTATTATCGATTAGTCCAAAATTCTGGAAGAGATAACCGAGTTCATTTCTGAAATAGTTTGTTGGTTTAATCTTTCGTAAATCTTTTCCTTTATATTGAATACTTCCCTGATCATAAGGTTCTAGCTTGGCTACCATATTTAGTAAGGTTGTTTTGCCACAACCACTATTTCCGATAAGAGCATAGACTTTACCTGCATCAAAATTTAAGTTCAAATCACTAAATACCGTCCGGTCCCCAAAGGTTTTTGTTAGTTGATGGATCTTAATCATTTCTATGCTCCTTTCAATATAATACTAGCCATCCTATCTTCCTTACGAGAACGATGCATTAGTATTAAAATAGAATTCAAACCAAAGACGCAAGAGGTTAGAAAGACTACCCAAAGTTTATTTGTTAGCAAAAGACCAATAGTCCCTCCCAAAATGAAGATAACTATTTGCCAGATAAAAAATTTCTGGTGTAACTCAAAAAAATTTAATCCTGATATTTTCTTAATAAGAATAGTTTTACGAAATTCTTCAAAGTAGAGGATTGTCATTGTATTAAAGAGTAGAATTGAGGTAGCAATACCGAGAAAACCACCAGCAATGATTGTCAATATTTCAACTTGAATGTTGTGACTCATACCACGATAAACATAATAGGCAAGATCATACTGACTGATATATTTCTTTATTCCACCTTGTTCAACTAGTTTTTTAGTGGCATCCAAACCTTTAAAATACAGATAATCAGATGGATAAGTGAAGAAATCATTTCGATTTTTTCCAAAAGAGCTTGGTTTAAGGACAATAAGTATAGGATCACTTAGAAATTGTTGATACGAGATTGGTGTAGAATTATATACGAAACGCTTCTTATTGTTTGAAATATAGAAAACACGAGCTTTCATAGCCTGTTGAATTTTATTTCCCTTATCGTTTCGAATCGCTAGGAAATCTTCATAAATTTGACGCAATTTATCTTCTTGATCTTTTAATTTTTCAGGCAATAGTAGTCCAAATTCTCCTTCTCCAAGGCTATTAATGTTCTTCTTATCTTCTTCATTTAATTCTACATTCTGAATATCTAGATAATTAGGAGTCACATATAAGCTATTAGCATACGGATTGTAGTCATTTATCGACATTTTTCCCATTAAGGGATGTGAAGACAGACCTTTTAGATCAAATGATGCAAGTGGATGCTGAACAAGCATTCCTCCATTCTGAATGCCAGTTTCTATGAAGTTTTTCCATTGTTCTTCCAACATTTTTCTACTATCCTGATTTCTAGCCTCTGCCCCAAACTCCCTATTTGTTGAAAGCAATACCCAATCTTTTTGATTTGACCATGCTGTATCTCCAGCCTGATGCAATTGCCAAATAGTTGAATAGATACTTGTTCTATAAATGGTAAGTACTATTAAAAGAAAAGCAACCAATTGCCCCAAGTAAAGAATACCCATAATCTGTTTCAAAGGTAACTTTCCTTTGAGTAAAGAAACCAAATGTACCGCTTTAATACTTAAAACATAAAGAAAGCTAAAGAGTATAGAAAGGAACAAAAGTAACAAATTATAAGTTATGTTAGCTGAAACAATAACTGGAACAGAAAATGGTGTGATATGGAATAGACTTACACCACAGATTCCAAGAAAAACCCCTGTAATTATCCCTAAAAGTAAATCTCCACAATCACTAATCATTGAGTTTCCAAAAATCTGAGTTAGGTGCAATCCAGAAATATATCGAATCCCAACTGTTCGCATTTCCTTGGTTTTTTGAATAACCATTAAGGCTATAAAAGTTAGTAGAAAAATGACCAAAACGAGTAATTGACTACCATTTCCCATATACGTAAATAAGCTAAGAAGAATATTTGGATATGAAACAAATGTTTGTGTGAAACCCAATGATTGAAGTTCATGATTTAATCTATCTAGAGTGAGATTCCCAGATAAAATATAATAATTGGACAGTAAGCCACTATTGTAAAAATCTTCTTCACTAGCTTTAACAAGGCCATTTGGGATATGGCCAGATCCATATATTGCATAGGAAAAATGAACCTTACCTTTATCATCTATTTTTTCAATTTGTTGACCAATCACACTGTCTGTTTCATTTGCTAATTGATCTAAACTGTATTTTACCTGATCTTTTGATACCTCTTTGTTCTGGGAAAGAATACCAATAGCTGGAAAACTATTGTGAATAACCACATATGAGGTTGAAAAACAAATCCAAAGTAGAAAACTTGTTATAAAGATATTTGAAAGGATGACAAAGAAGCGCTTCATACTTTACTCACTTTCTAAAATTTTCATGAATTGTAATATAATCTTTTCTATGAGCTATGAATTTTTTTAAATCCGTAATTAAAATATACTGTTTCACCAAAATTTCTATTTATAAAAGCTCTTGAGGTCTGATGAGAAGGAGCGTAAGCATATGATGATTTACTATCTCTTGCACGAGTTACGCTTGACCAGTGATATTTGTAATCATGGTAATAATTTGAAAATGCACCCCCAGTTATTTGGATTGTGAAAGCATTAATACAAAAAATAAATAGTGATTTTCTTTTGCATATCTGCGCCTCCTTCTTCTATATATATGATATACTAAACACATAACGAAGTGTAAAAATGTAACATTTATACACATAATTAGAGGTGAAGTTGTTATGCGTTGGGATTACGGTACGATCTATAAAAAAATACGGAAATCAAAACATATTAGCCAGGAGGAAGTTTGCCAGGATTACACTTCAAGAGCGCACTTGTCGCGTATTGAATCGAACCAAGTGGTGCCGAGTTTTGAGTTGATGGAGCATCTTCTAAAGCAAGTTGGCCTAGATTTCGAAGAATTTCGATATATATGTCATTCTTACCACCATTCCGATAGAGAAGAAATTATCTTATTGGCAGAAGATAACAATGCCTACCAATCAAATGATAAATTATTGGAACTGAAGAACAAGAGTGTAGCTTATTTGAAAAACCATCCTAATGATATTCCTGTGTCAAATATACTAAAGAGAGTAGATGTCATTCTGTGTTTGCGAGAATCTGGTCCAGATGAGAAGGTAAGAATGATGGCCATGGAAGCATGGAACGAAATTAAAAATCAGGATGCCTGGTATCATAGTGACCTTAAATTAATTGTCGTTATTTTATTTACACTTCCACTAGAAACAGTGATTTCTATCTGTGATGAAGTTATAGATAGGCTCAATGATTACTCTGATTATACAGAAATTCTTCCCACCAAGTATAAATTACTCTCAAATTTAGCTAGTATTTTTCTGTGGGATGGTCTGATGGAGAAATGTACGAGTATCAGTTATCTATTGTTAGATACGGCCCAAAAAAGTAAGCGATATGATTTTCTAGGAAATGCTAAAGTGACACTTGGAATTTGTTTAACTGATAAAAAGTTGGTCGATGAAGGATTGCAACTACTCGAATTAACGGATGAACAAACACTATTGGAAGCATGTCAGTCAGATGTGAATCGTTTTTTCAAGGAATGAGTTTCTAAATGGATTTAGTCATAAAACGGTTTTAAGATATAATCGACATATTGTTGTATCCATGCTCAATGGTTATTGGGTAAGGGATGGCAACCTACACATTATCCCGTTAGATCAGCTAGTTAAGCAATATTTGAAAAAATGATCATTTAATTTAACAAATAATAATTTTGAATTGCACCTCAAATGTTAGAGTTCATCTAATATTTGAGGTGTTTTTAATATGAAATACAATTATTTTCAATTATCAAATAAAGAGATTTCCGTTCAGAAGACTTTGATAGCATAGTTTGAACCAATAAATACTGAGGAAAATATTTTGAGTTCATTTATCTAAGTATAAAATGTGTATATAAGAGACAATTTGACATTTGCTTTTTTATTTTGTGTATTATTATTCTAGAAAGAAAAAAAGATTTCAATTTTAAAATCGTTCGTTATCTTTTTATTGTAGATAAATAGGTAATGAAGTAATGCTTAAGTCAGGAGGTATAGGCTGATGAAGAAAAAAGATCTTGTCAAACAAAAATTTTTAAGTTTTATCATCATCGGTATTATCATTCTCTTATCAGCCTGCACACTTATAGGGCCACAAAAAAAATCTCCTTCCGGTAGTACCAATGTGTCTAGGAAAATAGGGTTCGAGGAAAGAAAGGCAGAAGATTTATTAAAAAATTCTATTTCTATCCCTTATCCAGATGGGAAAATCTTTACGCCTACCGCACTGTCAAATGATGGGATTGCTTATGGCGAGGCTGTCGACCAAGGACACGAAGATCAGAATTATCTTGCCAGTATGAATGTACATACCAAGGAATTTCAAAAGATAAAAGATGTTGAAAGGACATCCAATCTGACTCATGTAGCTGTTAGCTATGTAGATCATGATATTGTTGTTTTTGAAGAGTATGATCAACTCAATCAGACAGGGATCTACTATCTTTGGAAGATAAAAGACAAATCTTTAACGACACTGATCGATAGGAGACCTATTGGAACGGTTCCAGTTACTCAAGTAGCTCGATCCAACCAGAAACTCTTTATAAATTATGAAGTAGGCGATAGCCTATATCAAATTGAAGAATTTGACCTTGAAACATGGGCTCATCAGCCGATTGAATCAGAAAATAGCGGTTTTCCGACTGTCTTTAAAGATCACTTGTATTATGTACAAATTGATAACACAGCTTTAACCACAAAAATTGTAGCCTACTCATTAAATGATGGGCAGAAAAAAGTTATAGATCAAACAAAGGATGATCAACGCTATTATGTCGATTTATTGACGAACGGGCACAATCTCCTTTACTTGGTTGCAAATAATAAAGATGCTTCGTTTACCTTCGAAAATAAAAACCATAAAAAGATATTTTCTACTTCACAGGCAGAAACCTCCATATATCGCAATATTTATCTCACATATATGGGAGAAAGAAGAAATGAGGAGCGTGTTAAATCTCAATATTATTTGTGGGATTTGAGGCATCGGATTCATTATTTATATGATCATGGCCCCATTTTACTATCGGATAAAGGGATTCTATGGATTCAATTCAAAAAGAAAGATAGTGAGATTCCAAAAGGTGAAATCTATCGAAATGAAAACTCCGTAATGCGCTATCAAGAATGGTAGAAAGGAGAAAAATCATGAGAAAAGTTCATTTATTCCTTGTACTTCTGACTTTGCTTGGTTTATCTGGCTGTACAGAGACACCAAAAGAAAGCCAAACAAGTCCTTCCAGCTCTCGTAAGGTCACATCCTCTTCATCAACAACAGTTACTGTAAAAACAAAGGAGCGTACAGAACCTAATCCACCAATGCCAGCAGAAGTAGCAGAGCGATTAAAAATTAAGGAAGGCAATACGGAAGCCGGTGGTCAGGAAACATTGCCATCTTCAAGCGAGGAACAAGCTTCATTGAAAGAGAATACGCAACCTTCTCAATCGGTCAAACAAGAAACATCGTCCAAAGAGAATCAAGGAATCCGAAAACTATTGCCTATTTCTTTAAAACTTCAAGAAGAATGGTATTTCTGTGCTCCTGCGACAGTCCATATGATGCTGGCTAGTCGAGGGGTTAGCGTCTCTCAACATCAATTGGCTAAGGAAATGGGGACTTATAATCCCTATGGGACTCATAATCGAGATGCGATTCGCGTCTTGAATCAGAATCTATTTGGCTATCCAGAACCAAGTGGAAACCAAGCGGGTTATCGACTAGCTACTGTAACAGACGCTCGTCCAGATTCTGAAGATCTCCGAATCTTTAAAGAACGCGTGCGCAAAGATATTGATGATGGCTATCCTCTCTATTACACCTTCAATGTGGCACAAATCTATCCTGGAAAAAGTGGGGAACATAATGTGATTGGAGTAGGCTATGAATTAACATCAGATAACAAGGACATCGCAGCAATCTATTATCTAGACCCCGATACACATGTACAGGATCCAACCTATGGAGGCTTGAAGAAACTGACACCAGAGGAGTTATTAGCAGCCATGGTTACATGCGGTGAGAAAAATTATGCTTGGTGAGAAAGTGAGTCGTGAAATGGATAGGAGGGATAACCTATGAAACGCTCTTATCTTTTTGGGATTTTATTTCTATTCTTCCTTTTGCTTTCTTGTTCTAAGATCCAAACACCAATGTTTCAAGTTGATCCAGAATCGAATCTTTACTTGGTCACCTCAAAAAGTATTCAATCATATACTAAGAAAGAGAATAAGCTCGAGTTACATCGAGTAGAAAAAATTGATGTAGCAACGTATGTTAATCTCTGGTTTTCGTGTTTAAACAGTGGTGATAAGATGATCATAACTGAAGGTGATGATTTTGCACCAATAGATCATCAAAATATCATTTCAATTGATTTTTCTAAAGGTGAGATGAGGAAAAATCATACTAAGAATTATGCAATGATGGGATCAGGTATCTCTTCTAATTACTTTTATACTGCTCAAACAGATGCAAACTCAGGAATATTAACAGTCTTTTCTCTTAATGGAAAGCAAGTTTTTCAGAAAAAATTTAACCAAATGACAGCAATTTCGAGTCAGATTGTTGCAAATAATTCTAACGTATATGCTGAGATTGCTTATCAAGATCCAAAACGAAATCGTCCAGAAGGCGTGTTGGATTCAGATTTAATAGTACTAAATGAAAAAGAGCATTGGAAAGAAAAAGATAGAATTCGATTAACTTCAGATGGTAAAAAGGTTGAAATGTTAGAAGGCTTGGCAATTGTCAAAGATAGGGCATTCGTAAGTATCTCTGCAATTCGTGATACAGATACTTTTGAGAAGGTGGCAGGAAACCAATTGTTGTCAGTCGATTTGCACACTGGAGAAAGGAAATTATTTACCTTACCCAATCCTTATCCTAATATGCTTTATCCAAGCCCAGATAATCATTACCTTGTCGTCAAGCACGAGGTAGAAGGAAAGAATATTTTATCTGTTCTTGATTTACAAAATGAAACTATAAAAGCCATTGTGTTGGATGACGATTCAGGTGAAACACCAGAAGAAATAAATTCTCTTACAATTTCAAATGAAAATATGTTGTATCTAACTACTGGTCGACATTTATTACAATATAGTCTCAAGGATGCTAAGTTGATTGAGAAACAGAAATTAAAATTGGGAAAAGATGATTTTCCAATCGGATTAAGAATCGTAGAAAAAGACTTAGGGTCAAATTAATAATAAACAGCACCCCAAAAGATAGATGTTATAATCTATCTTTTGGGGTGTTTTGTTATAAAAATTAATATGTAGTAGAATGAAAATCTGTGCTATTACCCTATTCTTCATTGACTAATTTTTAGGCTTACCA
>JAFEHB010000845.1_pt1 | contig 9912 bp, 8 predicted proteins | sample 9267121 | NCBI WGS metagenome assembly JAFEHB01 (sample SAMN17103336, study PRJNA684904) | human gut metagenome | isolation source: diarrhea sample from child under the age of five | host: Homo sapiens | place: South Africa: Mafikeng, Mafikeng Provincial Hospital | collected 2019-09 | reverse complement strand
GCAGTCAGAACTACCTGAAGTAAAAATTTCTGCCATGGCAGCAGTCCGTCTGAGCGTTTCAGCACAACCTTCAGATAATCATCCAGAAATCCGATAATTCCAAATCCAAGAGTCAGGAACAGTACCGGAATGATCTTCGGATAATCCCCTACATAAAATAATGCAGTTATCGCTGTGGCGATCAGAAAGATCACTCCACCCATTGTAGGTGTTCCTGCTTTCTTTAAATGGGACTGTACGCCCTCTGTTCTTTCTGTCTGGCCCATCTTCAGTCTCCGGAGAAAAGGAATGATGACCGGTCCTAATACAACGCTGATTGCAAAAGAAATCAGCACAGGGATTACAACTTGAAATTCCATCTTACACCTCGTTCATTCTTTCGTTTTTTCCTGAAAGTTTTTTACTTTCAGATTTCTTTTAGTATAAGGCTTTTTTGCTTATTTATCAACCCTGCCTGCGGAATTTCCCTAATTGCCTTCTGCAGAAAAATCAGAAACATCACTTTTTTCAATTCCAAGATATGGCAGGATATTCTCAAAAATACCACGTATCACAGGTGCAGCTACTGTCCCTCCATAATAGATTCCTTTCGGATCATGAATAATACACAGTCCCAGTATCTGCGGATCTTCTGCAGGTGCAAATCCCAAAAAAGAGGAAATATAACGGTTTGCACTTCTTGGCAGTGTCTGAGAAGTGGCAGTTTTCCCACCGATGGCATATCCTTCAATTTTTGCATTTTTTCCGGAGCCCTGAGATACTACTGTTTCCAGGATTTCTCTTATTTCCTTCGAGGTTTCTTCAGAGACAATTCCTTCCTTTACCGGAAAAATCAGTTTCTCCCCCTCTGTTCTGTCAGGATTTAACACTGCAACTCCAAAATGTGGTGTCACCCGTCTGCCTCCGTTTATAAGTGAACTTACTGTTGCAGCCAGCTGAACAGGCGTAATCTGAAAAGACTGTCCAAAAGAAACCGTTGCCAGTTCCACTTCTCCCATATTTTTCTTCTGATGCATAATAGTTCCTGCCTCTCCCGGAAGATCTGTCCCGGTTTTATCCAGAAGTCCAAACTGTCTGAAATACTTATAATAACGTTCTATCCCAAGGCGAAGCCCCACCTCTATAAACACAGGGTTACAGGAATTCTGTGCACCTTCCACAAAATTCTGGGATCCATGTCCTGTTCTTTTTGCACAGTGGATCCTGCGATCCTCCACCACTTTATATCCGGGACAATAAAAACGGTCCCCAGGTGAAACAACACCAGCCTCCAGTCCGGCTGCCATGGTGATGATTTTAAATGTAGAGCCCGGTTCATAAGTATCATTCAGACAGGGATTTCTCCACATCTGATTCAGTAATTCCTGCTTTCTTTCTGTATTTGTTTTTCCTGATGCTGTCTGCACTGCCAGTTCACTTTGTTCATTGTGATCTTCCGACGGTATTGTTATCCCGGATTCATTTAACTGCATATTCAGATCATCTGTCAGGGTAAAAGGATCATTCAGGTCAAATTCCGGCACATTGACACATGCATATATTTCGCCGTTCTGTGGATTCATCAGCAGGATAGATACACGTTCTGCCTGCTTTTCCTCCATTACTTTCAAAGCTGACTGCTGCGCAAATTCCTGAATATTTACATCAAGGCTGATCATCAGGCTTTTCCCCTCTATCGGTTTTTCCCTTGTCTCACCCAATTTATCAATTTCCACACCCCTGGCATCTGTTGTTGTCAGGATTTTACCCGGCTGTCCCCTCAGGATTTCTTCATATTTCACTTCCAGACCGATAATTCCCTGATTATCACCTCCCGTAAAGCCAATGACTTTTGAAGCCAGACTTCCACATGGATAGTAACGCTTATAATCCTCATCAACTTTCACCCCTGCCAGACTGCACTCTCTTATCTCATCACCTGTACTTTTTTCCACATTTGTCTTTACTATTTCTATGGAAGAGATTTTCTCCACTCTTTTTCTCACTTCTGCCTCATCTATTTTCAGTTTTTCAGACAGCAGGGCGATTACTTTTTCAGGTTCTTTAATCTGACTGTGGATCACAGAGATTGTACATACCGTCCTGTTTGATGCCAGAACTTTTCCCTTTGCATCCAGAATCTCTCCTCTGGCCGCTTTGATCTCTCTCTCTCTTTCGTGAAGTTCTTTTGCTTTCTTATAATAATAGTCTGATCTGAAACACATAAGATATACCAGTCTTCCGATAAGGCCTGTCATCATTAAAATACAGCAGAGTAATACCACCCATATTTTTCTCTTGTGAAACGTCATATTTTTTTTCATAAAAAAAGCTCCGCAGAGATTGTCATAACAATATATGACCATTCTCTGCGGAGCTATAACTATACGTTTTTATTCCAGACCTGCTTCTTCATTGGTAATACCGTCTGTCTCTTCGTCATTATCCTCAGTCGTCTCAGCTTCATCATCCTCCAGAGGTGCAGGTGCATCAGGATTGGATACTGCATCTCCTGAAGAATCTGCATCCGTACTTCCCGAAGCACTGACAAGATTTGTAGACATCTTATAATTGCCTTCCTCATCCAATATGTGATCTCCATTGGCATCCAGCAGATATCCGTTTTCATCAATCCGGTTTCCATCCCAGTCTATCAGATTGCCATCTGCATCCACCAGATTACCGTCACTGTCAAGTTCACTGTCCGATATGGAAGTACTCTTTAAATGTCCCTTAAACCCTTCCCACAATTCTGTCTCCGGCACTGTTCCATCTTCAGATTCATCCGGCACTACATTCAGATACGGAAGAAGCTCCGAAAGGATTCCCTGTGCAATATACTGCGGATAAGTACTGTTTGCCTGATCCTCTGCATTCGGTTCATCTACAACTACATAAATTACCACAGCCGGGTCATCTACAGGAGCAAATCCAATAAAAGAAACCAGATATTTTCCGTTTCCTCGCGGGTATTTCTCCGCTGTACCTGTTTTACCGCCTGAACTGTAACCCTGCACTTTGGAATGACGGCTGGTACCCTGCTGTACACTCAATGCCATATAGCTTCTGATATCACTGGAAATCCTGGAGGAAATCGTCTGCTTCAGAAGTATCGGCGAGATTGTTTTTACAGTTCCGCCATTACTGTCAAGAACCTTTGTCACAAGATGCGGCTGATAATAATATCCGCCATTGATAACGGAACTCATCGCATTGATTTCCTGGATCATGGTACAGGTAAAACCCTGTCCAAAAGCAGAACATGCAAGTTCTGTTTCCCCCATACTGTCCTTAGTATGGATAATACCTGCGCCTTCATTCGGCAGGTCAATCCCTGTCCTTGTTCCGAAATTAAACAGACTCTGTGCTTTGATAAACTGAGTAGCTCCCATCTTGGCACCAATCTGCATCATTGCATCATTACAGGAGTTTGCAATTACCTCTCCCAGTGTCTCTGTGCCATGTGCGCTCGGATAAACCGCACACTTGATCATAGTATCTCCAAAAGTCTGCGATCCATCGCATACAAATGTATCTGTTTCCTGTATCGCACCCTTTTCCAATGCAGAAGCCATGACGATCGGCTTTACAACAGATCCCGGCTCATAGGCATCTGTGACGCAGAAATTACTCCACATACCATTCAGAGCCTCCACTGTTTCCACATCATTCATCGCTTTGATTTCATCTTCTGTATATACAGCGGAAAGATCTCTCGGATTATTCAGATCATAACGGTCACCACCATCCATGGCAATAATCTCACCGGTGGACGGATTTTCAACAATGACACCTATATTCTTGGCCCCCATTGCCTCTTTAAATCCATTAACATATTTCTCAACAATCTGCTGTGCACCGATGTCAATGCTGGTCTGAATGCTTTTTCCATTCACCGCAGCAATAATGGTCTGCTCCACATCTGAATCATCATTGATATACCCATACTGTCTTCCGTCTACGCCTGTCAGTGTGCTGTTATAGTACCCTTCCAGTCCGATATCTGCCACATCTCTGTCCAGTGCAAAACCAATTGTATCGCATGCTGTTTCATTAAACGGGTAACTTCTCAGATAATCCTCTTCAAACCAGACGCCTTTGATATTTGCCCGTTCCTTTGCCTGCGCTTTAGTAAGACCGGAATCTTCATCCTCTGCCTTATATTTTTCAAATTCTTTCTTTTTGTCCATAGACAGCTGTTTTGTCAGTACCTGATACTGACTCTGGCTGGTTCTTGAATCGGCCAAAAGAGAACGCACTGTTTCTTCATCAATCCCCAGCACCTCATTTAAGGCACGTATTGTTGGCTCTACATAGTCCTCATCTGAATTTACAGTTTTACAGTCCAGGATCACATTATAAACTTTATTGCTGGTAGCCAGTATATTTCCGTTCTTGTCATAAATATCGCCTCTCTTTGCCGGCAGTACCTGGCTCTCATATTTCTGCTGTGCCTGACTTAACACCTGTTTTTTGTATTTGCTTCCACTGGTAGCATTAATATAAGTAATTCTCAGCACTAATATTACCAGAAGCAGTAACACAATTCCAAACAATATCAGCAGCTTTTCTTTCATGTTTTGATTTATTTTTCTCTGTGGTCTTCTTCGACTCTTTCTTCCCGTATTGCTCAATTAATCACCTACTTTGAATCTGGTATATCCTGATACTGTCTTACATAGCTGTTACCCGATGTAGAATAGGTTACTGTCTGATCATCTGACGGATATTTCATCCCCAGTCTCCCCAATGCAGTCTGCTTGATCTTATTCAGATCCACATTTGATGTCACCTGGCTGTAATATGCATCATTGTCTTCTTTTAAATCTGCCAGTTCCTCCTCAAGAGATGCAACTGTACTCATCTTTGCGGTAATCTCTGATTTGTAACGAAGATATTTCACAGAGCAGAATAATATCGCCACACATACAACTGCCAGAAACGCTACAAATCCCCAGTTCATTGCAGTCGCCTTCTGCCTGTTCTTCTGTGCTTCTTTACTCAACTGATGTTTCTGCCCTGGTACCTGCGCAGGACTCGCCTGCACTCTTCGGTTTCGATTGGTCTGCTGCCTTCCCGGATTCTGTCTTCCCGGCTGCCTCTTTCTCTCCGGAACTTCTGCAAGACGTCTGACCGTATTTCCGTCAACATACATTCCTCTGTTTGTTCTGGCACTGGTTCTGCTTCTTCTTGCTGTTTCACTCCTGGTCGTTCTCGCCATTTCATGCCTCTCTAATTATAATACTCTCTCAAAAATCCGAAGCTTTGCACTTTTGGAACGCGGATTCTCTTCCATCTCTGTCTCCCCCGGAAGAATCGGCTTTCTTGTGATCACTTTTCCTTTGGATTTCTTCCCGCATACGCATACAGGAAAATCTGAAGGGCAGGTACACGGATTCTCATTTTTTCTGAAAATCGTCTTTACAATTCTGTCCTCCAGAGAATGAAAAGTGATAATGCAAAGTCTTCCGCCATCATCAAGGATATCGATCATTCCATCCAGAGAATCCCGCAGCACATCGAGCTCTCTGTTAAGCTCAATACGGATTGCCTGAAAAGTTCTCTTGGCCGGATGTCCTGACTTCACCTGCATCTTCATGGGAATGGATTCTCTGATGATTTCTGTCAGTTCTCCGGTGGTTGTGATCGGTTTCACCTGTCTGGCGGCAACAATATGTTTTGCAATATTTTTTGCAAATTTATCTTCACCGTAATCACGAATAATACGGTATAATTCTTTTTCTTCATAGCCATTGACAATATCGCCGGCTGTCTGCGTCTGGCGCTGGTCCATGCGCATATCGAGCGGTGCATCTACCCTGTAGGTAAAACCGCGTTCTTCATTGTCAAGCTGATAGGAAGATACTCCAAGATCAAGGAGAATCCCGTCGACTTTATAGATGCCTCTTGCTGCCAGTTCCTGTACCATGTAACAATAATTGCTGCGAATGATCGTCGCCTGTTTATAGGGGGCTAACCTCTCACTCGCAGCAATTATCGCATCCTGGTCTTGATCTATGCCAATAAATCTCCCCTTGGCAGAAAGTTTCCTGCATACCTCACCGGCATGCCCTGCACCTCCTAAAGTACCATCCACGTAGATTCCGTCCGGTTTGATATCCAAACCTTCAATGGTCTCTTCCAGTAATACAGATTTGTGTTTAAATTCCATCTCCGTCTCCTGTCTGGATTTACTTTGCAAGATACTTCAAACGAGACCTGTCAGATTGTGATTCCCATGTCCTGCATGCTCTCTGCAATGCTGTCCATGTCATCATAATCACAGATCTCATTCCATTTTTCTTTGCTCCAAACTTCAATTCTGTTCAGATTACCTGTCAGAACCACATCTTTCTCCAGACCGGCAAATTCGCGCAGTGTCTGCGGTACAAGGATTCGTCCCTGCCTGTCCAGTTCACATGTAGTTGCTCCAGCTACAAAGAATCGTGAAAAAGTTCTGGCATTTTTATTTGTAAGTGGTAAAGATCTGAGCTTCATTTCAAAGGATTCCCATTCATCCATCGGATAAATGTAAAGACAGCCATCAAGCCCTCTTGTCAGAACAAACTCTTCCCCTAAGAGCTCCCTGAATTTAGAAGGAATGATCAGACGCCCCTTCGCGTCGATCGTGTGGTTATACTCTCCCATGAACATGTTACTCACCTACTCTCGCAAAATCTGAATCTCCCCTTCAGATTTCTCAGGTGGTAATGGACTCTGCCGTTATTCCCCACTCACCACCACTATTCACCACTTTCTACCACTTATGTGCTTATTCTAAACTATTTAGGCTGAAAAAACAAGGGGGAGAAAAAGATTTTTAAAATTTAGAACTCTGTTAACATTTATGAAACAACCTTATTTTTACGAGAAAAATGGGCTTTTATACACAAAAAGTGGGTTGAATTTCCACTTTCAACCCACTTATCTTTCAGATATATGTTTTTTTACTGTTCTTCTTTTGAATTTGTGGGAGAATTTCCCACATCTGGCTTTACCTGTTCATCCATCTCCGGCCGGATTTCCGGTTCCGGTTTCATTTCAGAAGTCTCAGGAAACATCTGTTTTTCTTTCACTGACTCATCCAGAAATCTTTTTTTCCTCTGCCGGCGTATAGTATCTCTTTTCTGTGCCATCACTCTGCGTATGATCACTACAGGCATAAAAACAGCAAATAATATAGCGGAAATTACCAGCGAAATCCCCACTTTTGTCCCCGGAATATAAAGCTTATCTGTTCTGAACCATTCAAAGAAAAACCTTCCCAGACCATAACCTGCCAGATAGATCATAAACAATTCGCCTTCATATTTCTTTTTTCGGCGCATGGCCATCAACAGCAGAAATAACAGCAGACACCACAGACTTTCATAAAGAAAAACCGGCTGAACCTGAATATATGAAATCCCATTTATGGTCAGCAGATTATCTCTCATTGCTCCCGAAACTTCTCCTGACCGCACAGCTGAAACCGGTATCTGCATTGCCCATGGCAGATCTGTATATTCTCCGAAAGACTCTCTGTTAAAAAAGTTACCCCAGCGCCCTATAGCCTGTCCCAGAAGTATTCCGGGACACGCAATATCGGCACTCTGCCAGAGTGACGTTTTGGTAATCCTGCAAAATACCGCTGCCGCAAGAAATCCAAAGAGCAGACCACCATATAAAGCGTAACCACCATTTCGAAAGTCCAGTATGGCATTCAGATTTTCTTTATAAAATCCCCATGAAAAAGCCACATAAAATAATCTGGAACCTGCCACTGAAACCAGCAGGGAGATAAGCATCATATCGAGATACCTGTTCTGATCTTCCCCCTTTCGTTTCGCTTCAAGTGTCACAAGTCCCATTCCAAGAAGAGCCCCCACAGCAATCAGTACTCCATATATGGTAAATTCCATTCCAAATATCTGAAATGAGCGCGGCACATAATTAAAGACCAGGCCAGGTCCCGGAAAACGTATCGACATTTCCATAAATCACCTGTTCATCATACATTGAATCGGAATAAGATCACATCTCCATCCTGTACAACGTATTCTTTACCTTCCATTCTTACAAGACCTTTCTCTCTGGCACCTGCATAGGAACCACAGTCCAGAAGATCCTGATAATTTACAACCTCAGCTTTAATAAATCCTCGCTCAAAATCTGTATGGATCTTACCTGCTGCCTGCGGAGCCTTTGTTCCGATTTTAATCGTCCATGCTCTTGTCTCATCCTCACCTGAAGTAAGGAAACTCATCAGTCCAAGGAGATGATAGCTTGCTTTTACAAGTTTCTCAAGTCCTGATTCTGTCAGTCCCAGATCCTCCAGGAACATTTTCTTCTCATCATCATCCAGTTCAGAGATCTCTTCTTCGATTTCTGCACAGATAACGAAAATCTCACTGTTCTGCTCTGCCGCATATTTGCGCACTGCCTGTACATGGCTGTTGCTTTCACCGTCATCAGCCAGATCTCCTTCTGCTACGTTTGCTGCATAGATCACAGGCTTCCAGGTAAGCAGATTATAAGTAGACATCCAGGCTTCTTCATCTTCATTTTCCATTTCCATAGTGATGGCCATCTTGCCGTCTTCCAGATGTGTTTTTACCTTCTGAAGGAAATCAAGCTCCTTGGCAGCCTCTTTGTCCATGCGTGCTGTTTTTGTAACTTTTGCAATTCTTCTCTCAAGGATCTCAAGGTCTGAGAAGATCAGCTCCAGATTAATAGTTTCAATATCACGGATAGGATCAATACTTCCATCTACATGGATAACATTGGAATCTTCAAAGCAGCGGACTACATGAACGATTGCATCTACCTCACGGATATTTGCAAGGAACTGGTTTCCAAGGCCTTCTCCTTTGGATGCTCCCTTTACAAGTCCTGCAATATCTACGAATTCAATTACAGCAGGTGTCACTTTCTTAGAATGATAAAAGTCTCCGAGAAGCTTCAGTCTCTCATCCGGCACTGTAACAACACCTACATTAGGGTCAATGGTACAGAACGGATAATTTGCAGATTCTGCGCCTGCCTTTGTCAATGAATTAAATAATGTACTTTTTCCAACATTGGGTAATCCGACGATTCCTAATTTCATATCTCTAAATATCTCCTTTAAATGTATTGATTTTACGGTATTTTCAGATGTTTTTACTGTACTTTCATTATTCTAGCATAACCACTTATTATGTGCAAGTGCGGTATTACCGCGACACGCTTAATCCCGCGACATGATCATAAGCAATGTTCCAGACTGATAGGTAACTTTTGCCTTTTCACTGACAATCTCATTACTCACTGTCAGTCCACTGTCTGCTGTTGTCAGGCGATAATGGTCAAGTGAATATTTAAATCCTTCCAGAGTCAGATCTGTCACATTTCCTCCAAATGGAAAAAATGACACATATTTTCCAAACTGTTCTGACTTTTTCAGAACTGTTCCGTCTGAAATAAGCTTCATATAATTATACCGATCCACAAGTGTTACTTCTGCCCCCTGGTTTTGTGCCAGGACAAGGAGTCCGAAATTCGCCATAAGATGATCTACTCTGTTTCCTGTCACACCAAAGATCACTATCTTTTTCGCACCGGTCCTGATCGCATAATTCATGGCAGACTGTGTATCTGAGTCATCTTTTTCCGGTCTCAGGCGGATAACTTTTATTTCTTTTTTTTCATTTCCAAAGCCTTTTTGCAATTTCCACTCAGTCATTCCACCATAGGGAATTTCACTGTCCATACTTCTTTCTTCCTGAATTTCCAGGAATTTTTTTCCATCTTCAGACAGACTGTCAAAATCTCCAATAACTGCATCCGGCAAAAGCTGATGCTCCAGAAAGAATTCCAGCCCTTTATCAGCTGCGATCAGACAGGCTTCATTCTTTTTTAAAAAATCGAGGGCAAAATCACTGTGGATATTGCCCCCGCTTACAATTATCGTAT
>JAFEHB010001393.1_pt1 | contig 9914 bp, 5 predicted proteins | sample 9267121 | NCBI WGS metagenome assembly JAFEHB01 (sample SAMN17103336, study PRJNA684904) | human gut metagenome | isolation source: diarrhea sample from child under the age of five | host: Homo sapiens | place: South Africa: Mafikeng, Mafikeng Provincial Hospital | collected 2019-09 | reverse complement strand
GGATAAGGTAGTACGCGGGGTACAATGTATAGACGGAAAATTACTTTGTATAACATATGCGGTGATTATGGTGGCTTTTATGGGGGTGAATCTGGGAATTGATGATTTTAAAAGCCGGCTCAATATGATTATGTTTGGAAAAGTAATTATTTATTTAAGTCTTTGGCTGCTGTTTCTATTGATGTTTAACAAAATAAAAAATAAAGTCATAGTGAATTACATATTTATGATAATTGTATGCACTGAAATATATTTCTTTATTCATCCGACAATGACAGCTGCAGAAGATTTGGCAGATGGATTAAAATATGTTGTAGATACCGGAGAAAATCAGAGGATGATTGATGGAATAAAGGAAAATGAACAGGAAGATTTTTACAGAATATATTTTCGGGACCAGCGTATGGCAGATTATAATACAGAATCTGTTTTGTATAATTTTAATAGCATGGGATATGGAGAACAAAGTGTAAAAAGCGGGTATGTTGATTTTCTGGAGGCTATAGAGGCAGAACCAACTTACAGACCTGTCTGGAAAAGAAGTAATGGCTTTTTGTCCAGATATATGATAGATTCCTTGGCGAGTGTGAAGTATGCAGTATTAGATAAGACAGAAACTCCACCAAGAGGATTTGAAAAGATTGGTGAGAATGAAAACTATAATATTTATCGTAATAATTATAGTATGCCGTTGGGTGTGGTAATAGACCAGACGATATCCATTGAAGATTTTGAAAAGTTATCTATCCGTCAAAAAGACGTTGCACTACTGAATTGTATTGTTTCAGATGACATACAGGAGAGTAATTTGACTCAGTATCAGAATGAGCTGAATGTCGAGTCAGAGGAAATTACCCTGGAGGAGATGTATTTAGAAGGTATAACGTTAGCCGTGAAAAATGATATGTATGAAATACAATGTGAATCAGAGGATTTTAATCGTATTTGCCTTCAGACAAAGGATATGCAGTGGACGGAGGATAATGAATATATTGTATCTTTCAAGATTTATTCTCCTACAGAAAATTCAATTTTTATACAGTGGAACGAGGGAGATGTCTGGAAACAGAAAAATATTTCAGTTACAGAAGGAATGAATAATGTTAACTTTACCATAGATTATAAAAATACAGATACTTTATGCATGTATTTTCAGAAAGGAACTTATCAGATTGGAAATCTGCATTATGAAAGCAGTAGTGAAGATGCAATTGATGAGGTATATCAATCGGGCATAAGTGAAAAATCGTTTTTGCAGATGGACACATATGAAAATAATTTGATTACAGGAACAATAGAAACAGAAAAAGATTCATTCTTATTGTTTATGATACCTTTTGATAAGAACTGGGAATTGTATGTAGATGGAAAAGAGGCACAATTACAACAGGTAGATTATGGATTTATGGGAAGCAGAATTGCAGCAGGAAACCATGTTATAAAACTTGACTATGTACCGGATAGTAATGCAATTCCGGTATACATTTCCATCGTGGGTATTATTCTTTTGGCAGGACATATACTATTGCTTAAGAAAAAAAGCCGGGGATGAATTTTGAGCCGGCTGTTATGAGAAAATTAGAACGATGGAGTAAAGAGGAAAATGAAGAAGAAACGGAAGATGGAATAAGAGTTTCTTTTTTTGGTGATAGCATAACAACATATAAAGATTATAGAGGTACACAGGGTTATTATTATGATGAGTCCATGTTGCCCGTTGAAAGTACCTGGTGGATGCGTCTCCTGGGTGAAGAACAGTGGATATTGGGTGTCAATGAATCCATTGGAGGCACAAGGGTAACGTGGGATGGAGTAACAGAAGATGAAAAGCAGTTTATTGGAAATGAATGGTATCTTGGCTTAGAGGAGAGAATTGTTAATTTGGGAAGCAATGGAATCCCAGACAAAATTTTTGTATTTGCCGGAATGAATGATATTTTATCCCAGGGTGAAGTAGATATGGGAGAAATTAAAGAAGAATACATTTATGGTAAAACAGATGATTTTGCAGATGCATACTACACGATGTTGCAGAGAATCAGAAATGATTATCCAGATGCTGAAGTTGTATGTATGATTCCATATCATACAATCTACTCGGCTGCATTGCCGGTACTTTTGGAAGATACGGAAAAGGAGGCGGCTATTATTTCTATGATGAGAATGGCAGAATGGTGCGTAACAGCCGGATAGAATATGAAGGAAGTATGTACTATTTCAAAAGTGATGGCACACCGATGAAGGACAGGCTTACTTATCATCCAGATGGAGAACATATTATTTATCTGGATGCAAATGGAGCCATGGAGTAACAGGGCCTTTTCCGCTTCGCCAATGGAAGGGATTTAGGGTATGCAAATGCTGATGGAACCCTGATGCATTCCGGGTTTTCATACGACCCATATGGAAGAATAGTTTTTTTTCATTGGAATGGAATGATAGCAAGGGGATTGATTTCGGATGGTAATATTTATTATAATATGGATGGAGCGGATGGACATTATTTAGGACAATTCGGATAAGGAGATAATTATGAGAAGAGCAGGGATACGAAGAACAGGACAAAAGTTGGTAGCTTTTTTACTGGTTGTATTGCTGGTATTTCCTATGATGGTACCGGCACAGGCGAAAGCAGCAACAACCTTGATGGGAAAAAGAGCATCAGCGTCTGACATGGTGGAAGCAACGGCGGAAAATAAAAAAGGTATTCAGGGAGTAGAATTTTGGACAGACAGCTCTGATACAGAAATGAAGAATTCTGTCCACCATGTTTATGTGAATCTGGAATTAAATAATATTATTAACACGGATGGAACGGGAACACCATATGTTTATAATGGAAAAACCTATTATTTTAATTATGAAAATTATATAAAGGTTTTTGAATGGAGAATCAGGGAACTCCGGGCGGCTGGTAAGATTATTACAGCAGAAATATTATTAGGTTGGTCGGATAATCCGGAAATACAGAAACTGATTTATCCGGCAGGAAGAGAAAATGGACATTTCTATTATGCATTGAATGTACAGGATGCGGATGCTGTAGCAACACTGGATGCAACTTTCCATTATTTGGCAGATGTATTTGGACAGTCAGATTGTTTCATACAGAACTGGATTCTTGGAAATGAGATAACAGCACCTCAGCATTATAATTACTGTGGTTCGTATGATATCAATACAAATGTTGATATTGCTGTAAAGTCTTTTGATTTATTTTATGATGCAGTGAAAGATAACAGTCCATATGCAAGAGTGTATGTATGCCCGACACATAACTGGTATGATAATCTGGCTGGAACAGGAATTCCAACCAAAACGTTTATTGACCGTTTCGCAGCAAAAGAGCAGAGCCGTAATTGGAACATAGCATATCATGCTTATCCACGCAAAATGGATAAGACGATGTGGAGCAAAGATGCAGCGGCAGATTTATCCCATGATATTACTTCTAATTTTGTATGTGCGGCAAATTTGGAAGTGCTGACGGATTATATTAAGAATACATATGGTTCCAAGCATCGGATTATTTTGTCAGAGCAGGGGTTTGATGCTAAGACCCTGGGGGAAGAAGCACAGGCGGCAAGTCTTGCTTACCTTTATTATGCAGCAGCTAGAAATGATATGGTAGATGCCATGATTTATGTACAATTTAAAGATAATCTTGGTGCTACAGGAGCAGGTCTTTATCAGGGACTTGTGAATGCTGATGGGACAGGCCGTCAGGCATATAATGTATTTAAGTATATGGATGGTCCATATGCTTCAACTGTTGTAGAACAGTATTTGAAATATATAAAACCAAATGATACAGGAACACCAATCAGCAGTTGGACAGATGATATTATATGGAAAGCGGCACCAACATCAGCAACTATTACTTCAGCTCAGCTTTATATTCCAGATAATCAGTCTGGCCCATGTGTGCAGATGGCAATGAGTGCAACGGCATCTGCATCTGCGGATTTGGAGTATCGCTGGCTGGTATACGATCAGAGTACTGCAGTCTGGAGAGTGGTCAGTGGCTGGCAGCTGAATCAGAATATATTGAACTGGTATCCGGAAAATACTGGAAATTATCTGGTACAGGGGGAAGTGCGGGTTGCAGGAAATACGAATTCCGTAAAAACTGCAACTACTGGTTACCAGTATGGAAATGCCATTAATCCACCTGAACCTGCACCGGCTGTTTCAGGGCTGTCCTCTGTTGGAATCTATCTTTGGCAGTATGAAAATGGGCTGATTGAAGGTGGGGCAGTAGTAAATGATGGCACAGATAAATCACAGCTTTCTTACCGCTGGCTGGTATATGATGTGAAAAATAATCAGTGGATTCAGGCAGGTGATTGGTCTGCAGACTATGGAATCCATTATAGTCCGTCATCAAGTGGAGATTACCTTGTCTATTGTGAGGTAAAAGATGCACAGGGAACTGTGGTAAATACCACAGTAGGAGTTAATTACCGCCATGCAATAGAAGCAATCTGCCAGATGCCTGACCCGGCAGGAAATGGATATTTAATTGGTATCCAGAGCTTTAATAACCCAGGTTATTATTATGAAATGCAGATATTAGACTGCAATCTGTATGTGCAGGGAAAGGACGCCTGGATTTATACTACCGGTAAGTGTGGAACCCAGGGAAATACCTTGTGGACGACCTGGCAGCCGGTACCGGGATACTATTGGACACTGTTTAATTTATATGATGCATCAGGTAATCTGGTTGATCAACAGTGTTATGGGTTTACAAATGCACAGTAGAAGAGTACTATAAATTTATAATTATGAAACATATGAAGGAAGAAATCTATATGATACAGATGAAATGAAAAGGTGCGGTGTAGAGTATTATTCAATTGGAAGATAATGGCACAGGCGGTAACTTTTGTTGCTGCCTGTTTTTGCATCTGCTCTTGTTAGATGGAAAATTTTGCGTTAAAATGAAAAGGATTGGAAATTCAAGCATAAATCAATGGAGGAAGTGTAATGAGCAGAGGAACAGAAGAATTAAAAGGAAAAATAATTCTTGTTACTGGTGGAGCTGGGTTTATCGGTTATCATCTGAGTAAACAATTATTAGAATATGATTGTACAGTTATTGGATATGATAATCTGAATGATTATTATGAAGTCCAGTTAAAGTATGACAGATTAAAGGATTTGGAAGGAAGAGAAGGATATACATTTATTAAGGGCGATCTTGCAGATAAAGAAGCATTGGGAAAATTATTTCAGGAGTATTTTTTTGATATCGTAGTAAATCTCGGAGCACAGGCCGGTGTAAGATATAGCATTGATAATCCGGATGCATATATGTCATCTAATATGGTTGGCTTTTATAATATATTGGAGTGTTGCAGACATTATCCAGTAGAACATTTAGTATATGCATCTTCCAGCTCGGTTTATGGAGCAAATAAAAAAGTACCGTTTTCGGTGGAAGATAAAGTGGATTATCCGGTAAGTCTTTATGCGGCAACCAAGAAGTCCAATGAATTGATGGCACATTGTTATAGCAAGTTATATGGAATACCGGCAACCGGACTTCGTTTCTTTACGGTATATGGACCATTTGGAAGACCAGATATGGCATATTTTAAATTTGCAAAGAAGATTATGAATGGAGAAACCATTCAGATTTATAACAATGGCGATATGATGCGTGATTTTACATATATTGATGATATTGTAAAAGGAATTGCCAATATTCTTCCAAATCCACCAGAAGAAATAGAGACAGGGGCAAAGTACAAAGTATATAACATTGGAAATAATAAACCGGAAAAGTTAATGGATTATATTCAGACACTGGAAAAGCATTTGGGCAGAGAGGCGAAGAAAGAATTTTTACCGATGCAGCCGGGAGATGTTTACCAGACCTATGCAGATGTAAGTGATCTGATGCATGATTTTGATTTTAAACCAAGTACTTCGATTGATGAAGGACTGGGAAAATTTGTAACATGGTTTAAGGAATATTATAGATACGAGTAAGGAAGAGATGTACAAAATGAAGAGAATTTTAAAAAGAGCAACAGCATGTTTACTGGCAGTCCTGATGCTGGCAGGGGAAGCACCGATGCAGAAAGTCCTGGCAGCAGAAGTAGAAAGCCAGACAGAACAGCAGGAAGATGTAACAAAAGAAATAGAACAACAGACTGAGACACAACAGGCTGAGACGGAGCAGGAACAGCAGGATAAAACCGATGTTCAGTCAGTTACTGAGCAGCCGGAAGAAGCAAATGATGTTCAGGTGGGCACTGGACAGCAAGAAGAAACAACTGGTATTCAGGTAGAAATACCACTGCTTAATTATGTATATGTAGATAAAAACAGGGTAGAAATAGGCGACACGCAGAATATTGCACTGAGTGTGGGTGACGATACAACAGTAATAGAGTCTGCTAAGCTGTATATTCAGAATAAGGATGGTGAACAGTATACTTTAGAAGCATCTGAAATAGAAGGAAATGCAATACTGTTTGCAGAAAATTATCAGGATGAAAACCAGACAGGTGTGTATACACTTTATAGCTATGAAATTACAGTAGATGGTATCGTTTATATGCAGGTGCTTTCAGAAACAGGAGTGGATGTATCTTATGGAGTAAACTGTGATGTGGAATCCAAGCCGGATGCACAGCTGGTAGATGAAAGTGCAGCAGAAACTGACATGGATGTAGTATCTTTTGATGAGGATGGAAATCAGACTTCAGAAGACTCCATTGCGTCAGCAATTGAGAATCAGCAGCAGGAGCAGTCTGAGGATGGAATTACCCGTTCTACTTATGGCAGCAACGGAAATATCGTTGTAGTACTGGATCCAGGACATGATGGTAGTCATGGCGGAACTAGCGGAAATGGTGTGGCAGAATCTGAGGTTAATCTTAAGATTGCACAGTATTGTAAAGAAGAATTGCAGAAGTATAGTGGAGTTACGGTGTATATGACAAGGGATTCACAGACTTGTCCATATGGTGGAAGCAGTGTAGGAGCGAAAACGTGTAATGAAGGCCGGGTTGCATTTGCTAAGAGTGTAGGAGCCAATATATATGTCTCATTACATAATAATTCGGCATCTTCGGAAAGTGTTTCTGGAGTAGAAATTTACTATCCAAATACAAATTATAATCCTACAGTTAGCCAGACAGGAGAAGAATTGGCTTCGCAGATTTTAAGCCAGTTGACTGCACTTGGATTGAAAAATCGTGGAACAAAGATTAGAACCTGCTCAGATCATACCTCTGAATATCAGTATGCGGATGGCACGCAGGCAGATTATTATGCGGTAATCCGTAACTGCAAAAAGGAAGGAATTCCGGCAATTATTGTAGAACACGCATTTATAACAAGTTCTTCTGATGTGGCTAATTATTTATCATCAGATGAAAAACTGAAAAAATTAGGTGTAGCAGATGCACAAGGCATTGCAGAATATTACAATTTAAAACAGGGCTTTCAGATTAACGAAATCAATTTTCAAGATAAAAACAACTCTGTAGAAATATCAGCACAGTGTTCAGATACAAAGGGAGTACAGTATCGGTATTTATACTATGATTTTGCAACACAGTGCTGGGGTGTTATCTCCGAGTGGACAACAGAATCTAAAGTGGAATGGCAGCCGAAGGAAGGAAACTATTGGGTACAGGTAGCTGCAGTTGATAGTAATGGTAATGGGACAACAAAAACTGTTTCTTATGCCGCAAATAGAAATTATACAGGGTATTATTTGGATTTAAATGGGATGTGTTATATCATGCGGGATAAGGGCATTGATGTAGGTGTAGCCTATGACAGTAATGCATCCGATGTGAAATTCAGATGGCAGGCGTATAATTTGGATAAGCAGGAATGGAGTCTGGTAGCAGATTGGACCGGAAGTAACTGGGTAACATGGAAACCGGAACAGGGAAATTTCTGGTTGTATGTGGAAGCAATGACTCCGGATGGAGAGACGAAGAATACGATTATGTGTTTTGCTTCGCAAAAGGATTATGCACATCATACATTAAATCTAAACGGAATGTGTTACAATATTTATGAGGACAGAATTGATGTTGGAATTGCATATGACAGTGATGATTCAAATGTATCCTTTAAATGGGAAGCATATAATCTCGATACACAGCAGTGGAATCTGGTAGCAGACTGGACCGGAAGTAACTGGGTATCGTGGTATCCAGATAAGGGTAATTATTGGATGCATGTTACTGCAAAGACATCAGATGGAGTGACAAAAGACTATACGATTTGCTTTAATGCAGCAAGAAATTATAATCATAAATACATATCCATTAATGGAATTTGTAGCGTGAATGATAAAGCAGCAATTAATCTTGGAGTATCTTATAATACAAATGACACATCTCCGGCTTTTCGTTGGCAGATATATGATTTGAGTACAAGCACATGGTCTACACTGACAGACTGGACTGGAAGTAACTGGGTATCCTGGTATCCTGGCTCTGGCAATTACTGGGTATATCTAGAAGCTAAAACAAGTGATGGAACGGTAGAAAACTATTGTATTGCATATCAGGTGACGGCAAGATATGAGATTATGGGAAATACCAATACCAGCCTTGCACAGATGGTTGCATATTATAATGCAAATAATGTGTATCCTGAATTTTATGCATCATCCGATGCACCGAGCATAGAGGCATTCTGCCAGATATATCTGGAGGAGTGTCAGGCAGAGGGATTGAAGGCAGAAGTGGCATTTTGCCAGGCAATGCTGGAAACAGGATTTTTAAGATATGGTGGAGATGTACAGATTAATCAGTATAATTTTGCAGGACTTGGAGCAACCGGAAATGGAGCACCTGGAAATTCATTTGGCAGTGTAAGAGAAGGAGTAAGGGCGCAGGTTCAGCATTTAAAAGCTTATGCATCTACTGCCGGGCTGAATAATCCGTGTGTAGATTCACGCTTCAAGTATGTGAAAAGAGGAACAGCACCTTATGTGGAGTGGCTTGGCATACAGGAAAATCCATACGGAAAGGGCTGGGCGACAGCTAAGAACTATGGCTATAATATTGTGAATCTTTATATGGCAAAACTGTTTAGATATTAAACCGAAAGGAGGGGTGAAATGAAAAAAACATTGCAGAAGATAATCACTTTTTGTGCAGTAGTGCTGGGTGTGTGCTGCATGAACAAAATGGATGCAAAGGCATTTACAACAGGAAATCTGGAATATATGAATGGAAACTATTATTTATATTCCGGCAATCAGAAAGTGATCAATGACTTTGTATTTGATGGCTCTTATACCTATTATGCACAGGCAGATGGAACACCAATGATGAACCGGCTGACCTATCATCCGGATGGAGAACATATTATTTATTTTGACGAAGATGGGCATGAAGTCTTTAATAATTTTCAGTATTGCCCGAGTGTAGGTTATACCTGCTATTTTGATTCCCAGGGCTATCTGTATAAAGACCAGACAACATACCTGGACGGACAGCCATATTATTTAAATGCAAATGGGGCGTTAGAGCAGAATGGCTGGTTCCGGTATGCGAATGGAAGAGATTACGGATATGCGGAATCTGACGGATGTTTAATAAATAATAAATTTGCAAAAGATAATCAGGGACGTGTTGTCTTTTACCACTGGAATGGAATGATAGCAAGAGGTCTGATATCCGATGGATTATGGTATTATAGCATGGATGAAGGGGATGGACATTACCTGGGACGTTTTAAAGCGGCAGGCGTTGCACCGTCAGATACCTATCAGCTCCAGGTACTTGACCTTGTCAATGAAGAACGGTTAAGCAGAAACATTGCACCATTAAAGTTAAACGAACAGGTGCAGCAGGCAGCACAGGTACGTGCAGGTGAAATCAGCACAGTATTCGATCATATACGTCCGGATGGAAGATCCTGCTTTACGG
>JAFEHB010001386.1_pt1 | contig 9954 bp, 8 predicted proteins | sample 9267121 | NCBI WGS metagenome assembly JAFEHB01 (sample SAMN17103336, study PRJNA684904) | human gut metagenome | isolation source: diarrhea sample from child under the age of five | host: Homo sapiens | place: South Africa: Mafikeng, Mafikeng Provincial Hospital | collected 2019-09 | reverse complement strand
CTGAACTGGAATATCCTGGACAGATCAAAGTCAGTGTAATCCGTGAAAGTCGTGTCGTAGATTACGCAAAATAAAGTTTGCAGATGACGACCGATGAGGACAGTCAACAACACCCCGGTGTAAAACGAAAGTTTTAGACCGGGGATTTTTAATATGGAGCAAAACGATGAAAAAAACGATAGTAAGGGAGTATCGACTCCAGTCTTCTTATATAAAAGAGAAACAGGAACTGACACTTGCCTTTTTGACGGATCTTCATGATCAGGTCACAGGTGAGGACGGGGAGCGGATTTTTCAACTCCTCGAAAAACAACATCCGGATCTGGTGTTGGTCGGCGGGGATGTCGTTGTCGGAAAAAAGGGATGTGAAATAGAAAAAGCGTTTGGTTTTCTGAAAAAACTGTCGGAAACATATCCGGTATATTATGCAAGCGGCAACCATGAACAACGGATTGTCGAACATCCGGAGATTTACGGAGAGGTCGGGAAAAGATATGAGGCAGCAGTAGAAGAACTGCCATTACTGCGGCTACGGAACCGGAAAGTGCAGGTGGAGAAGAAGGGAATACCGCTTACCATCTGCGGGCTGGAGCCGGACGAACGATTTTATGAGAAAGGGCGTCGGAAAGAGGGCATGGTGGAAGAACTGGAAAAACGGTTCGGACAACCGGATCGTGACCGGATCACGATTCTTCTGGCGCATAATCCACGCTATAAGAAAGAGTATCTTTCCTGGGGTGCAACGGTGACATTCTGCGGACATTACCACGGCGGGGTGATGATGCTCGGGAAGAGACGGGGAGCGATTTCTCCGGATTTTCGGATCTTTCCGGGCGAATGTGGAGGAATCCACAAAAAGGGAGAACATGCAGTGATCGTCAGTGCCGGGCTGGGGGAGCATACGATCCCGTTACGGATCCACAACCCAAGAGAACTGACGATCCTTCGAATCTGCGCTTTACAAAACCGGAAAATGCCTGTAAAATAAACATTCAGGTATAAACGAAAAGAAAAAGAGGAAGAAACATGGGAATACCGGTAAAACTGGAGGCATTTGAAGGTCCGCTGGATCTGCTTTTACATCTGATCGAAAAGAATAAGATTGATATTTACGACATTCCGATCGTAGAGATCACAGAACAGTATATGGAATATATCCGGCAGATGCAGGAAGAAAACCTGAATATCATGAGTGAGTTCATGGTAATGGCGGCAACGCTCCTGGATATCAAGTGTAAGATGCTTCTTCCAAAAGAAGTAACCGAAGAAGGGGAAGAAAAAGATCCCCGTGAAGAACTGGTACAGCAGCTGTTGGAGTATAAGATGTATAAATATATGTCCTACGAGCTGCGAGACCGTATGGCAGATGCTTCCCGTTGTGTATACCGGGTGGAGAGCATGCCGAAAGAAGTGCTGGAATATCGACCGCCGGTGGATATCCAGGAACTGATCGGTGATCTGACACTGGCAAAACTTCAGAATATTTTCAATTCTATCATCAAACGACAGGAAAACAAGGTGGATCCGATCCGAAGCAAATTCGGTAAGATCGAGAAAGAAGAAGTCAGTCTGGAAGACAAGATGAGTGATCTGGAGCTGTATGCCAGAACACATCGCTATTTTTCCTTCCGGGGGCTTCTGGAAAAACAATCGAGTAAGATTCAGGTGATCGTTACGTTTCTTGCGATCCTGGAACTGATGAAAACCGGTGTGATTACCATAGAACAGGAACATTTGTTTGATGATATTCAGATTACATCTTTAAAATATGAGGAGCAGCAGGAAGATGGAGAAACTGGAAGCAGCGATTGAGGCTATTTTATTTTCCGCGGGTGATTCGGTGGAGACAGGAAGAATCGCGAAAGCAATCGGGCAGGATAAAAACACGACGGAAAAAATCATCCGGAATATGATGTTAAAATACAATGCCAGAGATCGTGGAATCAAAATCCTGGAACTGGACGGAGCATTTCAGATGTGTACCAAGCAGGAATACTATGAATATCTGGTGGAGATCGCATTGCAGCCGAAAAAAGCAGTGCTGACAGATGTCATGCTGGAGACACTCTCGATTATCGCCTACAAGCAGCCGGTAACGAAACAGGAGATTGAAAAAATCCGTGGAGTAAAGTGTGATCATCCGATCAATAAACTGGTGGAATATAATCTGGTACAGGAATTGGGACGACTGGATGCACCGGGACGACCGATCCTTTTTGGAACGACGGAAGAATTTTTAAGAAATTTCGGGGTGCAGTCTACCAAGGATCTGCCGACGATCAGCCCGGTAAAACTGGAAGATTTCAAGGCAGAGGCGGAAGAAGAGATTCAGTTACAGCTGGATCTGTAAAAATAAGGTTCTAAAAGAAAAAGAGCCGCATATAGTATCTTTGGAAAACTGTGATAAAAAACGGGGGATACTATATGGGAAGAATAAAGCGGGGATTATTGTTGCTGCTTTTCCTGCTGTTGGGAACGCCGGCAGTGGGATATGGTATGCAGTTGAGTGAATCAGAACTTTATGCGCGTTCGGCATGTCTGATGGATGCAGACTCCGGACGTGTTTTGTATTCTAAAAACAGCGAGCAGAAGCTTCCGATGGCAAGTACCACGAAGATTATGACCTGTATTCTGGCACTGGAAGACGGACGGATGGACGATCTGGTCATCGTATCTGCCTATGCGGCGAGCCAGCCGAAAGTACATATGGGCGCAAAAGCAGGAGAGCAGTTTTATCTGCAGGATCTTCTGTATGCGCTGATGCTGAATTCGGATAACGATGCGGCGGTAATGATCGCAGAGCAGGTCGGGGGATCGGTGGAAGGATTTACGGAAAAGATGAATCTGAAAGCAAGGGAAATCGGCTGTGAAGATACTTATTTTATCACGCCGAACGGTCTGGATGCGGAGAATGAAAATGGGATCCACAGTACCACGGCGGAGGATCTGGCAAGGATTCTGCGATATTGTATTATGGAGTCTCCGAAGAAAGAAGACTTTCTGGCAATCACGCGGATGCCGTCCTATACATTCTGGAACTACAGCAAGACACAGGTCTATCAGTGCACCAATCACAATGCGTTTCTGGGAATGATGGACGGAGCGCTGACGGGGAAAACCGGATTTACGGGGAATGCCGGGTACTGTTATGTGGGAGCCTTACAGTGGGAAGGAAAAACACTGATCGTGTCTCTGCTTGCGTGCGGATGGCCGAATAATCGGGGATATAAATGGGAGGATACCAGAAAACTGATGACTTACGGGCTGACGAATTATGAATACCGGGAAGTCTTTGAAAAGAAGGATCTCGGACGACTTGCAGTGGTCAATGGGCAGAAAAAAGGGACTGCGATTGACGATGTGGCAACGACGCGTCTGGAATACGGGGCAGATACGGAGCAGATGCATCTGTCGCTGCTTTTACGGAAGGATGAACAGATTACCGTTCGTTATCAGCTGCCGGCACAGCTGGAAGCTCCGGTCAGGAAGGGACAGCAGGTCGGGGTGGTGCAGTATTTTCTGGGAGAAAAGCTGCTGCAGGAATATCCGGTGTATGCGGGAGAACGGGTGGATGTGAGAGATTATTACTGGTGTCTGGAACAGGTAGGTGCGGCGTACTGCGCCTGAGAGGAAGAAAACATGAGAAAAATGACAGAAGAACTGGAAGACTGCCCGGTAATTGCGGCAGTGAAAGATGAAAAAGGCCTGGAAGAGTGCCTGAAGATGGATGTGGGAATGGTATTTGTCTTATATGGAACGGTATGTAACATCGGCAAGATCGTAAAAAAGATCAAGGAAAAAGGAAAAATTGCGGTAGTACATATCGATCTGATCCAGGGGTTGAGTGGAAAAGAGGCGGCAGTGGAGTTCCTGAAAACCTATACCCGTGCCGACGGAATCATTACAACGAAACCGGCACTGGTCAGGTGTGCAAAAGAACTGGGAATGTTTACCGTGCTTCGCTTTTTTGTGATCGATTCGATGGCGTACGATAACATCCAGAGACAGACTGCGGGTTATCGTCCCGATGTGATCGAGATCCTTCCGGGACTGATGCCGCGCGTGATAGAAAAAATCCGAAACAGCGTGCGCTGTCCGGTGATTGCGGGCGGTCTGATCAGCGAGAAGGAAGATATTGTGGCAGCCCTGAAAGCCGGTGCTGTCGCAATCTCGACCACAAATGAAAATGTATGGAAAATGTAAGAAGATAGACAGCATTTGCCTGTTGTGTTTTCGGAAAGTTCGGTATATAATTTTTCCATACGAAGAAACGCTGTAAAAAGAGAAAACAGTAACACAGATAATGGAGGAAACAGCATGTTTTGTAAATATTGCGGAAACCGTCTGGATGACGGAGATCGTTTCTGTGGGGCATGTGGTCATCCGGTAGATGAAAAACCGGTGCAGGAAGCTGCGCCTGAAAAAGTCTATAAAAAACAGGAGGATGAAGCGCCCAAGATCAGAAAGAGAAATCCGGAACCGGAATACGATAACCGTATGACTGCCGGTATGGGGTATGGATATCGGGTAGATGAGGATTCCGATTCGGAAGATGACGATGAGGATGATTACGAAGAAGAGTGGGAGCGGGAAGAGAAAAAAGAAAAGATTACCTTTGCCGTTCTCGGCGTAATCATTGTAGTTCTCGTAGTTGCGATCGTATTTGGTGTGGTAAAACTGGTTGGCGCCGGAGGCGGCGATACGAAAAAAGTTTCTCAGCTGAACGAGCAGATGAAAGAAGATATGCAGAAGAGTCAGGAGAGAGATGATAACGAGACCGCGGAGGCAGCAGCCGAAGAACCGGAAACAGTGGCACCGGAAGTTACAGCGACACCGGAACCGACACAGGAAGTTGTGCCAACGCAGGAAGCGGAGGCAGCAACGGTGGCACCGACACAGCAGGCGACACCGGAACCAACCCCGGAGGTTGTGGTTCAGGAACAGAACGAAGCGGCAGCCAGTGACGCGGGAGCAGATACAGGAAGCGGCGATTATGTGATTCCGGACAGCAGTACCAGATATCTGACGAATGCAGATCTGAACGGACTCTCCGAGTGGCAGATCCGTATCGCGAGAAATGAAATTTATGCCCGTCATGGCAGAATCTTCAAGTCGGATGATCTGGCAGACTATTTTGCATCGAAAAGCTGGTACACACCAAGCGTATCGGCAGATCAGTTTGACAATTCGTATCTGAACTCGATCGAGATCGAGAACCTGAAACTGATCACCGCCTATGAAAAGGCTCACAATCTGAATCAGTAACAGAAAAGTCAAAAACAGGAATCTCCTGAAACAGAGAAACAAAGTATGTGGATCTGTTTCGGGAGATTTTTTTTGATACCGGATTATTCCGTACTTTATACCCTGGTATCATTATAAAAAAATATGAAAAAAGTATAAAAACACTTGTATAACATAAAATAAGTGATATTATTAGTTAGTCGACGAAAGATTAGTCAACGAACTAATAAGAAAGGAAGAGAGAACGAATGAATGAAAAAGAGCATTCCGCAGAGTTCCTGATGATGAAATTGCTTCATGTGTATGCGGCAAAGACGTTTCATCAGCTTTCTCATGTGAATCTGCACCCCGGACAGATGCCGATGCTAAATCTCTTGTATCAGCAGGACGGACTCAGCCAGAAAGAAATCTGCAGTAAACTGTGTATCAAACCATCGACGGTGACAGTATCTTTACAGCGGATGGAAAAATCAGCTCTGGTCTGTCGGGTAGCAGATGAAAAGGATAAACGGATCCAGAGAATTTATCTGACGGATTACGGCAGAGAGCTTCACCGGGAAGTGGAGAAAATACGAAAAGAAGTAAATGCAGTGATGATGCAGGGGATGACAGCGGAAGAGGTGGATCATCTGAAAGACCAGATTCTCCAGATGCAGGAAAATCTGGAAAAAATGCCTGGAAGTATGGAAATCAAAGGTTATTTTAGGGAAGGAGAACAATAGGTATGTTACGGATGTTTCGGGAACTGAAGGGTTCCTATCGTTATATCGTGCTGATCTTCGCCCTGCTGTTCGGGCAGGCATTCTGTGACCTGGCACTGCCTTCGTACACTTCGGATATTATCAATGTCGGTGTACAGCAGGGCGGTATTCCGGACAGTGTACCGGATCAGATCCGGGAAGAATCCATGGATCAGCTGTTTTTATTCATGGACAGTGATCAGCAGGAAGAAGTCAAAGAATATTATATACTGGAAGACGGTGTTTATACCCACGAAAAACTGAAAGATGAAGAAAGAGATTCTCTGAATACGATCTTCGGAAGGGCAATGCTGGCAGTGACCAGCCTGCAGCAGCCTGAGACGCAGGAGGCACTGGCACAGCAGATGCAGCTTCCGGACGGGGTGGATGTGATGGATGCGATCGCGCAGCTTCCGGATGAAGCGAGAAGCCAGATGATGGAACAGATGACCGAAAAGCTGGAGGATATGCCGGAATCCATTGTGACACAGGGAGCCATCCAGTATCTGAAAAACGAGTATCAGGAGATGGGCGAAGATCTGGACCAGATCCAGATGCAGTATGTGCTGTGGTCCGGCATCAAGATGCTGCTTCTGGCAGCACTGATCATGGTCGCTTCTGTCTGTGTGACTTTCTTCTCCTGTCGGATCGCGGCAAAACTCGGTCATGATCTGAGAAATAAAGTGTACCGGAAAGTATTATCTTTTTCGAGCAAAGAAATGGATAATTTTTCCACCGCGTCTCTGATCACCAGAAGTACGAACGATATCCAGCAGGTACAGATGGTATTTACCATGTTGTTCCGTATTGTCTTATACGCGCCGATCCTTGGTGTCGGTGGTGTGCTGAAAGTGCTGAACACAGACGCATCCATGACCTGGATTCTTGGAATCGCAGTGGCAGCGATCCTGATCCTGGTAGCCGTTCTTTTCTGGGTTGCGATGCCGAAATTTAAAAAACTGCAGGATCTGATCGACCGTCTGAACCTGGTCAGCCGTGAGATCCTGACCGGTATTCCGGTGATCCGTGCGTTCAGCCGGGAAAAACACGAGGAAGAGCGGTTCGAGGAAGCGAACCGGAGACTGACGAAGACCAACCTGTTTGTCAACCGTACAATGACGTTTATGATGCCTCTGATGATGCTGATCATGAACGGAATCAGTGTACTGATCATCTACACCGGTGCACACAGTATCGATGCCGGTAATATGCAGGTGGGTGATATGATGGCATTTATCCAATATGCGATGCAGATTATCATGTCGTTCCTGATGATCACGATGATGTCTATTATGCTGCCCCGTGCAGGTGTGGCTGCCAATCGTATCCTGGAAGTCCTAGATACACCACTTTCTATTGAAGATCCTAAAAACTGTGTAAAACCGGAAGAAAAGGAGAAAGGAACGGTAGTCTTCGACCATGTAAGTTTTGCTTATCCGGGAGCGGAGGAAGAAGTGTTGTCTGATATTACCTTTGAAGCAAGGAAAGGAGAAACCGTTGCCTTTATCGGAAGTACCGGAAGTGGTAAGAGTACTCTGGTGAATCTGATTCCGCGTTTCTTTGATGTGACCAAAGGAAGTGTCCGGGTGGACGGCGTGGATATCCGGCAGATGAAACTGGGAGACCTGCGGGAACGGATCGGTTACGTACCGCAAAAAGGTGTGCTGTTTTCCGGCACCATCGATTCTAATCTTCGTTATGGAAGAGAGCATGCGACCAGAGAAGAACTGGAGAAGGTAGCAGCCATTGCTCAGGCAACAGAGTTTATCGAGCAGAAAGAAGAAGGTATGGAAAGCCCGATCGCACAGGGAGGAAGCAATGTGTCCGGTGGTCAGAAACAGAGGCTGTCGATTGCAAGAGCTATTGCAAAACAGCCGGAAATCTATATTTTTGATGACAGTTTTTCTGCGTTGGACTTTAAGACAGATGCGGCACTTCGAAAAGCATTAAAAGAAGAAACCGAAGAAGCCACAACCCTGATCGTTGCACAGCGTATCAGCACGATTCTTCATGCTGACCGGATTCTGGTACTGGATGAGGGTAAAGTTGTCGGTATGGGAACACACAAAGAACTTCTGCAGTCCTGCGAGGTATATCAGCAGATTGCACGTTCACAGCTGTCACAGGAGGAACTGGATTATGAGTGAAAATAGCAGACGTCCCTCCCGGGGACCTATGGGACGGGGAAGAATGAACGGAGAAAAGGCAAAGGATTTCTCCGGAGCAGTAAAAAAATTGCTGCGTTATATGAGTAAGTATAAGATTCGTCTGATTGGCATGATGATTTTCGCCATTGTCGGTACGGTATTTAATATTGTGGGACCAAAGATCCTTGGTAAAGCGACCACGGAACTGTTTAACGGTCTGGTGGCAAAGGTCAACGGAACCGGAGGGATTGATTTTGATAAAATCGGAAAGATTCTGTTGTGGACACTGGGCCTGTATCTGTGCAGTGCAGCCTTTTCCTTTGTGCAGGGATTTATCATGACAGGAATCTCCAACGATGTCAGTTATTCTCTGCGGAAAGATATTTCCGGAAAAATGAACAGACTGCCGATGAAATATTATGAAAGCCGGACATACGGAGAGGTGCTCTCCAGAATTACCAACGATGTGGATACCCTGCAGCAGGGGTTGAATCAGAGTATTACACAGCTGATTACTTCCGTTACAACGTTGATTGGTGTATTTATCATGATGCTTAGTATTAATGTATGGATGACTTTATGTGCACTGCTGATTCTGCCCTGCTCGATGTTTATTATCAGCAAGGTGATGAAACGGTCACAAAAATACTTCCGGCAGCAACAGAAATATCTGGGTGATGTGAATGGGCAGGTGGAAGAAGTCTATGCCGGACAAAATATTGTAAAAGCGTTTAATAAGGAAGATGCTGTGATGGCCACTTTCGAGGAGACGAATAAAAAGTTATATGAATCCGGCTGGAAATCACAGTTTTTCTCCGGCATGATGATGCCGATCATGCAGTTTGTAGGTAATATCGGATACGTAATGGTAGCTCTTCTCGGTGGCTTTATGACTATCAAAGGAGCTATTGAAGTCGGTGATATTCAGTCTTTCTTCCAGTACATCCGAAACTTTACCCAGCCGGTACAGCAGATCGCACAGGTTACTAACATGATGCAGTCCGCAGCCGCAGCTTCCGAGCGTGTCTTTGAATTCCTGGAAGAAGAGGAAGAAGAACAGACGGTGGAACATCCGGTGACACTGGAAAATGGTGTGGAAGGACACGTAACCTTTGAACATGTAAGCTTTGGCTACCGGCCTGATCAGATCATTATCAAAGATTTTTCTGAACAGGTACAGCCGGGACAGAAAATCGCCATCGTTGGACCGACCGGTGCCGGAAAAACTACGCTGGTGAAACTGCTGATGCGTTTCTATGATGTCAACAGTGGAAGGATACTGATCGACGGACACGATATCAGGGAATTTGACCGGAGAAATCTGAGAGAGTGTTTCGGTATGGTGCTGCAGGACACCTGGCTGTTTAACGGTACGATCATGGAAAACATTCGTTACGGAAGACTGGATGCCACCGATGAAGAAGTGATCGCAGCGGCGAAAGCAGCACACGCACACCGGTTTATCCAGACACTGCCGGAAGGATACAACACCGTGTTAAATGAAGAAGCCAGCAATGTATCACAGGGACAAAAGCAGCTTCTGACGATCGCGAGAGCGATTCTTGCAGATAACCGGCTGCTGATCCTTGATGAAGCAACTTCTTCGGTAGATACCAGAACTGAAGAGAGGATTCAGAAAGCAATGGATAACCTGATGAAAGGACGAACCAGTTTTGTGATCGCTCACCGGTTATCGACAATTAAAGATGCAGATGTCATCCTTGTGATGAAAGACGGAGATATAATAGAACAGGGAAATCATGAAGAACTCTTGGCAATGAACGGATTTTATGCTAATCTATATAATAGTCAGTTTGAGAAGG
>JAFEHB010000467.1_pt2 | contig 10104 bp, 10 predicted proteins | sample 9267121 | NCBI WGS metagenome assembly JAFEHB01 (sample SAMN17103336, study PRJNA684904) | human gut metagenome | isolation source: diarrhea sample from child under the age of five | host: Homo sapiens | place: South Africa: Mafikeng, Mafikeng Provincial Hospital | collected 2019-09 | reverse complement strand
CACTATATTTTATCACCGCTGTAAAGGAACTGCATTATTTAAGAGGTTTGCTATAGTTTTTTCTAATTGTACTACAAAAACATCAAAAAAGAAACGGATATCCGTCATTTTATGTTACTGAGAACGAAATGAACAGTAACTATTTTATACAATATTATCCCACGTTTTTTGTCGCTACGATATCCACGCCGGTTCCTGCTACATTGTGCAGGATAATGTCTCCGATCTGAACCGGAGCGGCAACTGTTACTTCTTTCAGTTCATGGATGCAGTCGAAGATCTTCGCCTTCGGGATGTCTTCTTTTGTTTTGACGGAAACTACATTTTCTGTGCCGCCCAAGACACGGACAGTTGTTGTCACGATCCTGTTTGGATTGGTCACTTCTTTTTTGCCGTAGATGGCTCCTCGTTTGCAGGTGTTGCCTTCTACGCTCTGTACTTCGCCGTCCTTTATTCTGACTACAAGTGGGCAGCCCATCGGACAGCCGATGCAGATGAGATTTCTTTTTTCCATGATTTAATCCTCCTCGATCTGAATGGTGATCTTATTCAGCGATGCCGCATTTAAAATCTGGTCTTTTGTCAGTTTGATCTGCTCCATCTCTCCCGGTGCCAGGATCGTACGTTTTTTGTGAAGGATACGCTCATTATTGAAATAACAGCTGATGTAGCAGTTTTTGTAGACAGCACCTACGCGGAAACGAGCGGTGAGTTCTTCCGGCATCTGAGCTGGTCTTATTGTTGTCGGTACGGTATAACGGACACCATTTTGTGGTTCGAGGATGATCGTTCTCTGTGTCTGATCTGATTCTTCGACAATTGGTTTCTGCTGCGTTTTTGTATATTGTTCTTTTATATAGGCAGCAGCATTTTTTCCTGCCGCTGCGGCCTCTTCTGAGACAAAGTCTACCAGATCATGCACATGCAGGACATTTCCGCAGGCGAAAACGCCTTCGATGTTTGTCTCCAGGCTTTCATTGACTTTCGGGCCGGATGTCACTGGATTTACTTCCACACCCATGCCTCTGGAAAGCTCATTTTCCGGGATCAGACCTACAGAGAGCAGCAGGGTATCACAGGTGTATTCTTCCTCTGTACCCGGAATCGGTTGTCTGTCTGCACCAACTTCTGCGAGAGTGATAGCTTCCACGCGCTCTTTGCCTTTGATATCGACGACTGTATGACCGAGTTTCAACGGGATTCCAAAATCATCAAGACACTGGACGATATTTCTTTTGAGTCCTCCGGAGTATGGCATCAACTCTGCAACCACTTTTACCTTTGCTCCCTCCAGAGTCATGCGGCGTGCCATAATAAGGCCAATGTCGCCGGAACCGAGGATCACAACTTCTCTTCCCGGAAGATAACCTTCTATATTTACAAGTCTCTGGGCGGTTCCTGCAGAATAGATACCTGCCGGACGGTAGCCTGGAATGTTCAGAGCACCTCTTGACCGCTCCCGGCATCCCATCGCCAGGATCACGGCTTTTGCCTGAATGAGAAACATTCCTTCTTCACGGTTCATCGCTGTAATGATCTTTTTGCTGCTGATATCCATGACCATGGTATTCAGTTTGTATTCGATCTCCAGTTCCCGGACCTGACAGATAAAACGGTTTGCGTATTCCGGACCTGTCAGTTCTTCCTTGAATGTATGAAGACCGAAACCATTATGGATACACTGATTTAAGATTCCTCCCAGTTCTTTGTCTCTTTCCAGGATCAGGATGCTTTCGGCTCCGTTTTTTCTTGCAGAAACTGCTGCCGCAAGTCCTGCCGGACCGCCGCCGATGATTACGATGTCATAGTTTTTCATGATCTATTCCTCCTCAAAAAGAATCTTTATTAACTCCCTCAATAATTCTGGAATTTCCACCGGATTTTGTGATCTCTTCGACAGGAATATCAAGTTCTCTTGCCAGAATTTCCATCACACGCGGGGAGCAGAAACCCGACTGACAGCGTCCCATACCAGCTCTGGTGCGGCGTTTTACTCCGTCGAGGGATTTTGCACCGAGAGGTCTTCGGATCGCGTCTATGATCTCACCTTCTGTCACCATTTCGCAGCGGCAGATGATGTTTCCGTAGGTTGGTTCCCGGTGGATCAGGGCGTTGCGCTCTTCCAGAAACAATTTCGACGGATCTGTAATTCCTTTTCTTGTGGAAATAAAATCTTCTTTTTCTTTCAGGTTGTATTTTTCTTTAAGAAGCTCTGCAACCATTTCACCGATTGCAGGTGCACTGGACAATCCCGGGGATTCGATACCGGCACAGTCTATGAAATCTTTTTCTGTCTCTCCTATGATGAAGTCGTCTCCGTCCTCATGTGCACGAAGTCCGGCAAAAGAAGTGATGACCTGACGGGCTGGGATGTTTTTCACGCTCGCGGCTGATTTCTGAAGGACTTCATCCAGACCTTCCCTTGTTGTGTTGACCCCTTCTTTATCCTCTATGTCTGCTGCAGTCGGTCCGATCAGGAGATTTCCATGGACTGTTGGGGTAACAAGGACACCTTTGCCAAGCTTGCCTGGAAGGGTGAAAACTGTATGACTGACATGTGTTCCGGCGGTTTTGTCGAGAAGGCAGTATTCTCCTTTTCGTGGAGTGATGTGGATTTTCTTCTGACTGACCATATTATGGAGCTTGTCGGCATAGACACCTGCTGCATTTATGATACAGCCTGCCTCGAAAGTACCTTTTGTTGTCTCGATTTCCCAGATATTTTGTCTGCGGGTGATGTTTTTTACTTCTGTGTTGAAGTGAAAGACTGTTCCGTTCGCGCAGGCGTTTTCAGCAAAGGCGATCGTCATGTGGAACGGGCAGACGATCCCGCCGGTTGGCGCGTATAAGGCTGCGATCACCTGGTCAGAAATATTTGTTTCCATCGCTCTGACTTCTTCTTTGTTTAAAATCTGAAGTCCTTTTACGCCGTTTGTGATTCCTCTCTCATAGAGTTTCTGAAGATTTGGAAGGTCTTTTTCATCCAGGCAGAGAACCAGCGAACCATTTCTCCTGAATGGAAAATCCAGATCCTTTGCGAGCTGGTCCATCATCTGATTCCCACGCAGGTTTAATTTCGCTTTCAGAGATCCCGGCTCTGCATCATAGCCTGCATGGATGATCGCGCTGTTTGCCTTTGATGTGCCACAGCAGACATCCTCTTCTCGCTCCAAAACACATATTTTTGTCTGATAACGGGACAGTTCCCGTGCAATTGCGGTACCGGAAACGCCTGCACCGATGATAGCGATGTCGTATTTTTTCATTATGAATCCCTCCTGTTTCTGTAAAATTGACTTTAAATAAAATGTTTGCTGATTCTCTGTGAAGAATCTGCCTGCCTTTACAAACATTTCTGCAATATAAAAGAGCCTGACAAATAAACCCACTTTCATGGATTTATAATCAGGCTCTCCTCTCTCATGCCAAAATATTTAATTGTTTTAAACGGGCATTTGCAATCCGTTTTACTACTTAATCAATTTATTACTTTTTTCTTTATTGCTGATAATATCTGATAATATTAATTTTCTTCATCCCTGGCCCAGCCGTAGGCATATTTGACTGCTTTCTCCCAGCCGCGGATGCGTTTGCTTCTTTCTTCTTCGGTGATCTCCGGCTTGAAAGTCTGGTCGATTGCCCAGTTCTGGAGCACTTCTTCTTTGCTGCTCCAGTATCCTACCGCAAGACCCGCCAGATAAGCTGCTCCCATTGCCGTCGTCTCAACGCATTTCGGACGGTTGACCGGTGCATCTATGATATCTGCCTGCGTCTGCATCAGGAAGTCGTTGGCACTTGCCCCGCCATCGACCTTGAGTGCAGAAAGCTGAATGCCGGAATCTGCTCGCATAGCCTGCAGGACATCGTTTACCTGATATGCCAGGGATTCCAGGGTTGCACGGATAATGTGATACTTATTCACCCCTCTGGTGATTCCCACGATCGTACCACGTGCATACTGATCCCAGTGCGGCGCGCCAAGACCGGTAAAAGCAGGAACGACATAGCAGCCATTGGTGTCCTTAACCTTCTTCGCCATATATTCCGAATCCTCGGCAGAATCGATCAGGCGCATCTCATCGCGGAGCCACTGAATCGCAGCACCCGCCACAAAGATCGAACCTTCCAGCGCATAATTCACCTTGCCATCCAGCCCCCAGGCGATCGTTGTGACCAGTCCATTCTCAGAGAATACCGGCTTCTCTCCTGTATTCATAAGAAGGAAACAGCCCGTACCATAAGTATTCTTGGCTTCTCCCGCCTGAAAACAGGTCTGTCCAAAAAGTGCCGACTGCTGATCCCCGGCCGCACCTGCGATCGGGATCACACCACCCAGGAAAGACGGATCTGCCATTCCGTAAACACAGCTTGACGGTTTCGGCTCCGGAAGCATACTGCGTGGAATATCCAGTTCCTTAAGGATTTCTTCATCCCACTCAAGAGTGTTGATATTGAACAGCATCGTTCTGGAAGCATTCGAATAATCTGTGATATGTACAGCCCCCTTGGTCAGTTTCCATATCAGCCAGGTCTCGACTGTTCCGAAAAGAAGGTCGCCACGCTCCGCCTTCTCCCTCGCTCCCGGTACGTTATCCAGGATCCATTTGACCTTCGTTCCGGAAAAATAAGCATCTATCACAAGGCCGGTTTTCTGGCGAAAACTCTCAGTAAGACCTTTGGCTTTGAGGGAATCACAGTACTCGGAGGTTCTGCGACACTGCCAGACGATCGCATGATAGACCGGATCCCCGGTGTTCTTGTCCCAGACGATTGCGGTCTCACGCTGGTTGGTGATGCCGATTGCAGCAATGTCGGAGGCTTCCGCGCCGATCATATTCATGGCTTCTACTGCTACTCCAAGCATGCTTGCCCAGATCTCATCCGCGTCATGCTCCACCCAGCCTGGCTTTGGGAAGTACTGGTGAAATTCACGCTGTGCTACGCTGCACATTTCACCTTTTTTGTTGAATAAAATGCATCGGTTGCTGGTCGTACCAGCGTCCAGTGACATTACGTATTTTTGCATAGTAAAAATCCCCTTTTTGGTATTTTTATATGCGTTTATTTTAACTCAAAAGTGGGGAGGATTCAATGGATTTGTCTATCCTTTTTATTCCTTTCCAAAAGGTAGTTTTTCTTTGCGAGGGGAGGGCACTCGAAGTTGCGAAAGCCGTTCTCCCCTCGCACTCCCCTCCTGGCTACGCAGAAGGCTGTTTCGCTGGCGCGAAAAGCGCGGGGCTATAGCGGAAGACAACGTAAATTCCCGGAGCGTGCCTCTGACACGGCGTCTCGGGCTAATAATATGGCATATTGCAGAAAAGCTTAGCACACAAGACTACATAGACTCAGGGAGCAATAGTGCAAATTGGCAGTCCATTCATACAATACTCTCACGACCTGATGCACATGTAGAATTTTTCTAAGGGTATTACATGCGACAAAACTTGAGCCAAACACTCAGCCCAGGGTGTGCAGAGGGACTGGCGAAGTCCCTTTGCGGTTTCTTAACTTCCAAAGTTAAAATCCTAGGGGATCAAGGGGGACAAATCACAATTCCCATACTTTGTGATTTGTAGATGAAACTGCTATGGCCCCGGCATCCAAGGCTGACATTACAGATGTTCGATCTGTGAGTAATCCTCCCGCGATCACCGGGATCCTGACTTCATCGCAAAGTCTCCTAAGCACCTCCGGCATTGCACCGGGCAGGACTTCGATGAAGTCTGGCTTTACGCTTTTTTGCTGTGTAAGGATATTTTCATATGCCATAGAATCCAAAAGAAAATACCTGAGCACTGTATACATCCCCATTTCCCCAGCTTTCTTGATCAAAGCCGGTTTCGTTGTGATGATTCCGTCGGCTTCTGTATGTTTCCTCAGAAATTCAACCGCAACTTCCCTTGCACTCAGCCCGCCGATCAGATCTATATGTACCATCGCCACCTTCTCGGCAGATTTTATCCTGTGTACGATTTCCTCGATGGAGCAGATATCCCCGAATAAAATGAATACCACCCGAATATCTTCGAGTGCACAACATTGCTCAAGATCGTCCATATTCTTGACCGCTGCTATGATCGGGTTCTCTTCCACCGCATCGTAAAATATCCTGTTCATTATGTACTTTCCTCCAAATCAGTCTGCTACTTCTTGCAATTCCAGCCATTTCCTAATTGTCTCTTTATTCACATTAACCGCATGTGCAATCTCTTCTATCGAAAGCCCCATTTCTTGAAGCATCAATGCTATCTCTTTTGCTTTTCGCATCTCCCCTTGTTCTATTCCTTCTGCAACTCCGGCTTCAAATTCTGCTTTCCGGAGTTTCTTTTCTTCCTCTTCCTTGTCATATTCGAATATACTCATCGCGATAACCTCCGCTCGATTCATCCTCAGGAACTCAGCAAGAATTCCTTCGTGGATACACTCGTTTACTGCATGCTCTACAGCTGCATCCAGTTCCATTTCTTTTGTGTAATTTCGTACTTTTGCCACATACTGTGCATATTCTCTCAGAATCTGACACTGTTCCATGAGTTCTCGGTTATGTCCTTCATTAATATTTAATGTGATAACTCTCAGTTCCAGATTCGGTTCTGCTGTCTGATTCTCATATGCCTCTGACAGCAGATTTTCCCATCGTTCTTTTTTCTTTTCGGTTCCGTTATAAAACACAATAAAATTCGGTGCTGGGATTTTCTGCAATGCTGATGAATAGAGAGACTTATGATCCACCAGTTTCTGATATTCACCCGCAATATAAAGCGATAACAGATTCTTCCTGTCCGAGAACAGCATTCGAAATACTGTATCTTTATATTTCTTGTTTGCAATCAAAGGTTTCTTTGTTATCCTTCTGTTCTTTCTTTTTGCCATAGGCAGTATCTCCTGTTTTCCGCAGGAGTGTAAGAACGTATTGTGCTATTTTATCTTATTCTCAGACTCCTGCTTTTTGATTTAATTGGGTTTAAAAGCATGGATTTCTGAAATGTTTTTAGAAAAAATAGACGGCAAAAGTGCCTTGAATTAAAGAGAAATATGCTTTGTTTTATAGTAGCATTGTTTCTCTTGTAATTCAAGGCACTTTATAAATTGTTGTATAAAAACTTATGTTTTTATTATATTTTACGCATGATATGCGAAGGATTCGCAAAAAAACCGCAAAGGGACTTCGCCAGTCCCTCTGCACACCCTCGGCTAAATATCTAGCCCAATTTTCGTCTCATGTAATACCCTTAGAAAAATTCGATAGGTTCATCATGTCGGAAGAGATTCGTATAAATGTATTCCAACTTGCACTACTGCTCCCTGAGTCTATGTAGTCTTGTGGAACAGGTACTTCCGTAGTATGCCATACTACTAGCCCGAGACATCGTGCCTGTGGCACGCTCCGGGATTGTCAACTATGATAGTTCTAGTTTACGCACTTTTCGCGTCAGCAAAACAGCATTCCGCGTGGCCCGGTGGGGAGCGCGAGGGGAGAACGGCCTTCGCAACTTTGAGTGCCCTCCCCTCGCAGGGTTTTCTTATTCTTCAAATATCGAAGGTTCCTAAGAAAGTACCTTAGATCACCCAGAAATTATCCGTGCAAACAACCTTCCGATAAGTTTCAAACCTAAACCACTTATTATGCACCTCAGACCGATTCTCAGAAGTAACCTCTTTCGCTTCCGATAAGAACTTCCCAAGTTCTTCCTTATTCTTCACAAGCAGCTCCATACCTCTCTCATCCACAACCGGAAGTCCCATATAACGATACTCCTCGATCTTCTGGATATCTTCCACCTTGCCATCGCGGATCAGAACCGCAGCTCCATCCTCAACGGAAAGGATATCAAAATACTCCGGATATTTGAAGCTATCACCAACAACCGGCACTTCGTCGCCGACATGATAAGTCTTCTTATCGGATCCAGCCTTGGACATCATCGCATTTTCAAGGTTGAAGTAAAATTCTTCAAATACATATCCTCCAACTTTGATGTCATCTTTCTGAAAATACGGCTTTTCTCCGTCATTTTCTACGGTCTCAAGAACACCGCAGGCAGATGTCATATGGCTTACGCGGTCGATCAGGATCATTTCGCCGAGAGTCTTATGTTTCTTGAACTCGTCAAGGACGATCTTCTCAGCCAACTCGATCTCGCACAGTGCGATCTCATTTTTCTCAATGCAATCTGCGGAGATATGTTCTCCGGTGTTAACATCAATCTTATATTTGATGCTGCGGATAAATCCAGGAATTCTCTTAGTTCCCAGTTTGACCAGATACTCTTTTCCAAGAGTCAGCTTGCTGTCATCCATCCAGAGCAGTGTTGCGGTGAAGCTTTTTGCTACGGAGAGCTGTGCCTGGTCGGTGAGGACGCAGCCTCGGCTGACATCCACTTCTTTGTCAAGCTGGATGGTCACTGCCTGTCCTGTCACGGCTTCTTCTACGGAAGTACTTCCGTTCAGAAGGGATTTGACAGTTGCAGTCTCGTTGCTTGGAAGTGTGGTAATGGTCTGTCCGACTTTGATCTTACCGCTTTCGATCTGTCCCTGGAAGCCACGGAATTCATGGTTCGGGCGGCAGACTCTCTGTACTGGCATATAGAATCCTGCTTCGCTCTCTGTCTCTGTCACATCGACGGTTTCCAGATGATCCAGAAGTGTTTTACCTGTGTACCATGGCATGTTCTCGGATTTGACTGTGACGTTATCTCCTTCTGTCGCGCTGACAGGAACGATCACAACATCCTGAAGTCCGAGGCTTTCGGAAAGTTCGTTGATATCTTTTACGATCTCATTGAATCTTTCTTCGCTGTAACCTACAAGGTCCATCTTGTTGACTGCAAATACAAAATGATGGATTCCCATCAGGGCGCAGATGCGGCTGTGGCGTCTTGTCTGTACCAGAACACCCTGTTTTGCATCGACAAGGATGATCGCAAGCTGTGCAAAAGAAGCACCAACTGCCATGTTTCTTGTATATTCTTCATGTCCCGGTGTATCCGCAACGATGAAGCTTCTCTTGTCTGTTGTAAAATAACGATAAGCAACATCAATGGTGATACCCTGTTCTCTCTCTGCCATCAGACCATCCAGAAGAAGTGAATAGTCGATCGCGCCGCCTCTGGATCCTACCTTACTGTCGAGGATCAGGGCTTTTTCCTGGTCTGCATAAAGCAGTTTGGAATCGTAAAGTATATGTCCGATCAGTGTGGATTTTCCATCGTCCACACTTCCGCAGGTAATAAATTTCAGTAAACCGCTCATCTAGAAGTACCCCTCTCTCTTTCTCTTTTCCATGCTGGCTGCACCACCGTCAGAATCAATGATTCGACTGGTTCTCTCAGATTCTACAGAACTTAATGTCTCGTCGATGATTGCATCAAGGGTATCTGCATCAGAAAGGATACCGCCGGTCAGTGGATAACAGCCCAGAGTACGGAAACGGACTTTTTTCATTTCCGGTTTCTCACCAGGGTTGAGACGCATGCGGTCATCATCCACCATGATGATATTTCCGTCACGATAAACTACCGGGCGCTCTTTTGCAAAGTAAAGAGGCACGATCGGGATATTTTCTCTTTTTATGTACTGCCAGATATCTTTTTCTGTCCAGTTGGAGATCGGGAAAACACGGATGCTCTCGCCTTTGTTGATCTCTGTATTGTAAAGTTTCCACATCTCCGGTCTCTGATTCTTCGGATCCCAGGCGTGGTTTTCATTACGGAAAGAAAAGATCCTCTCTTTGGCACGGCTCTTCTCCTCATCACGGCGGCCGCCCCCGAATGCTGCAGTAAATCCGTATTTGTTGAGGGCCTGTTTCAGAGCCTGTGTCTTCATGATATCGGTATAAGCGGATCCGTTGTCAAAAGGATTGATTCCCTGCTTCACACCGTCCTCATTGATATATTCCAGCATTTCGATCCCCAGCTCTTTGGCTGTCTTGTCACGAAACTCGATCATTTCCCGGAATTTCCAGGTTGTGTTTACATGTAAAAACGGGAAAGGTGGTTTTTCCGGATAAAAGGCTTTCAGTGCGAGATGAAGCATCACTGAGCTGTCTTTTCCGATGGAATAAAGCATAACAGGTTTTTCGCATTCTGCTGCCACTTCCCGGAT
>JAFEHB010001370.1_pt1 | contig 10107 bp, 8 predicted proteins | sample 9267121 | NCBI WGS metagenome assembly JAFEHB01 (sample SAMN17103336, study PRJNA684904) | human gut metagenome | isolation source: diarrhea sample from child under the age of five | host: Homo sapiens | place: South Africa: Mafikeng, Mafikeng Provincial Hospital | collected 2019-09 | reverse complement strand
TGGGCCTCGAGATCACTGCTGACCTTTGGCCCGAACGGGACAAAATCCATCCCACACTGCGCCCCGCCATCACGGTGATGCAGGCAAACTACCGCCGCGCCTCATTTTTAATCATGCGGACGTCATGGCATGCGGCGCTCCCCGACCTCAAGCGCATCCAGGCAAGCCTCGTCGAGCTGTCCGGCATGCCGACCGTCATATCCGAGACGAACCTGGAGCGGCGGCAGCGCGAGCGCCTGCAGCGGCAACGGATTCCGTTTATCTGCCCCGGCATTCAGGCATACCTGCCCTTTATGGACGAAGAGTATTGGAGCGACACGCCCGACAAGCACGTAAAGATCTACGACCCACACGAATGGGCGCAACTGGAGGACTGACTGGGACAAGCCCGCACTCAAAACGGGACGTACTTTCCGCAGCCGCTACAGCAACGCCTCGGCCCAGGCCGCTTCCCTAAAGCCGGGGATCGCAAAGTCGTCGCCCACCAGCAGCGGGCGTTTAACCAGCATGCCGTCAGTTGCCAGCAGCTCATAGCATTCCTGGTCCGTCATACCCGCATCCAGACGCGCCTTCAGGCCCAGCTCTCGATATTTCATGCCCGACGAGTTAAAGAAGCGACGCACCGGCAGCCCCGAACGAGCAATCCAGGCCGCAAGTTCCTCAGCCGAAGGATTGTCTGTAACAATATCGCGGTCGATATACTCAACCCCATGTTCATCCAGCCATGCCTTGGCCTTTTTACAGGTCGAGCACTTGGGATATTCAACAAACAGTACGGTCATGGGAATCCTCCGAATATAGATCGGCCAACGCAGGCACACGCCACACGAGGCGCCTTCGCATGATGGGCCAATTGTAGCCCACGGGTCACACACTAAACGAACCGTACCCCGAATCCGCGTTTGATGAACGGCAGCAGCTCCATTGCCTCGGGCGTGATATGACCCGCAACGTTCATGCGCTCGTCACCGGGAAGATCGACCCGCGCAATCTCAAGCTCGCCTTCGTAGCGCCCATAGCCGCTATTGCTCACAGCGATCGACCCCGTCTTTCGCGGCAGGCCGGCACCAGTATCCGCCGGCACGGAATCTGGCTTAAGCGTCGTGCGCGACTCCTGAGACCTAAAGATGAGGGTGCTCGAATCGGGCCGGTCATGATGAATCTGCCCACGTACATAGGCATAGCCGGACTCAAGCTCGCATTGCAAATCCACGTATCCGGCAGAAACTTGAGCAAACTGTGCCCAACCCGCATCCGAAAGATCGGGGTCGCCGACCAAAACAATGTCGCAATCGGCGCCATGTGCGAGCTCAAGCATGTTGAGGGCAACCTTTGACGCGCGACCGCGCTGCGCCTCAACCGTCGGCAGTCCCTCGAACACCGGCCCGCGAACGTTGGCATCGCCCGGCACAAAAGCCATGATTTCGAAGCCAAGCGCCGCAAGACGAAGATTCGTCCGAGCAATGTCCTCCAGAGCTAAACCGGTATAAGGCTTGGGATAAAAATTGTGGCAGGCGGCAAAACGAGTCACATCGGCACCGGCTTCTCGCCACGATGCGATTTCATCAGAACTCACCGTCGATGCATTGACCACAATGCGAAATACACCGGACAGCTCCGCGATCCGCTGGGCGCTAAAACCATAGTCCAAACGAAGGTATTCCAGTCCCAAATCGCGCAAGTCCTCGATGCGCTCAAGCCCGAGCAAATCGCACGTTCGCGGCCCCACATCGGCAATGAGCGCAATACCGCGAGCGGAAAGCAGCGACAGCGCCTGGCGAACCTTATCGGCATACGCCGCTCCCCCATCCTCGGGAATATGCAGCGAGGTAAACGCATAGCGCGCACCCGCCGCGGCACCACGCTCAATTGTCCGCTCAATATCCTGCAGAGGGCTGGAAAGATAAATCGAAATACCCGTTTTCACGCTTCAACGCTCCTTTAAAAAAGGCCGGCGGAGCAGTTAGCCCCGCCGGCACAACCATAGCATCAAGAGATCTGCGGCACGTCAAGACGTTCGAATGACATAGCGCGCAGTATCAGGCTACTCGCCAAAAAACTCGTTGATCTTCTGCTCGTCCACGCCAAAGAACCACGTCAGGACAAAGCCGGCGACATAGGCAAGCAGCATAGCGGCAACGTAGCCGAGCTGCTGACCAGGAACGACGATCAACAGGCCAAACAGACCGGAAACACCCTGGGAAACCGTGCCGATGTGAAGCAGCGCTGCAAGCGCGCCGCCAAATCCGGCACCCAGGCAGGCCGTCACAAACGGACGAACGAGCGGCAGCGTAACGGCATACATCAGAGGCTCGCCCACACCAAGGATTCCAACGGGAATGGACTCTGCGACGTACTTCTTGAGCTTGGCGTTCTTGGTCTTAAAGTACAGCGCCAGACCGGCACCGACCTGACCGCCGCCAGCCATCATAAGGATGGGGAGCAGGTAATTGATGCCCTTGGTAGCGCCGTCGGGATCGTTGAGCATAGCGTGGATCGGCGTGAGCGCCTGATGCAGGCCGACGGACACCAGCGGCAAGAAGCCTGCCGACAGGATATAGCCGCCCAGGACGCCCAGCTTCTCGAAGATAAAGGTGAGGACGCTAAAGATCGCGGCCGTCAGCCAAGCGCCAACCGGCTGGATGACAAGCATCAGAGCAAAGGCGCCGATGATGAGCACCAGCAGCGGGGACAGGAACGTATCGAGCGCGTTGGGCATGACCTTGCGAATCTGACGCTCCATCCAGGCGAAAAACGCACCAGCGATGAGAGCCGCGATCATACCGCCCGCTGCGGGGTTGTACTGCGCATTGGTGAGCGGCAGCAGAATGGCAGTGGCAGGATCAGCAGCGCCAGGCGCAAGCAGGGGCATGGCGCTGTTGGCGATGCACATCATGCCGGCGATACCGCCCAGTGCAGCGGAGCCACCAAACTCGCGCGCTGCGTTATAGCCCACCAAAATGGGCAGATAGGCGAAGAGGGCCCAACCCATGGAGCGAATGCCCTGATACCACCACTCGCCCGCAAGCGCACCCGCCGTCGAGACATTGATGACGTTGCAGATACCGTTAATGAGGCCAGCCGCAATGATGCCGGGAAGCAGGGCGACGAAGACGTTGGAAATCTTCTTAAGGAAGGCCTGAACCGGTTTGGACTCGTACTTGGCCTTCTGCGCGGCCTTGTTTGTGGCCGCAGCGTCAACTACGCTCTCGTCAGCAACGCCTTTCGCAAGGCCGGTGAGCTTGGAGAATTCCTCGAGCACCTTATTCACCTTGCCCGGACCCAGCACGATCTGCATCGTGTCGTCCTCGACCAGGCCCATCACGCCGTCGAGTGCCTTAATGCCCTCCGTGTCGACGTTGCCCGTGTCTTTGACGGTCACGCGCAGGCGCGTCATGCACGCCGCGTTTGCCAGCACGTTGTCTTTACCGCCCAAAAGATCCAGCAGCTTTTGAGCCAGCTCTTTGTTCGTCATAACTCCTCCTTGTATTGGGTATCTCATCTGGATGTCATATCAGCTCACGCCGCGCACCTATTGGGCATCGGCATTGCTCTTCTCATGGCCACTCACCGCAGCACGGACATGGCCTCGCGCTCGCTCAAGAGCTACCGCAGCCTGCTCGGCATCGCAGTCCAGCAGTACCGAGACAATAGCGGTTTTTACGTGGCCGCCGGCATCTGCAAGCGCCTGAATAGCGCACTCGCGCGTGCAGCCGGTCGCCTCCATCACGATGTTCTGGCCGCGCACCACCAACTTCTCGTTCGTCTGCTGCACATCGACCATCAGGTTTTGGTACACCTTGCCAATCTTGACCATGGCACCGGTCGAAATCATATTGAGAATGAGCTTTTGGACCGTTCCCGCTTTGAGCCTCGTTGAGCCGGTCAGCACCTCGGGACCGGGCACGGGCTCAATGACAAGATCTGCGCTCTCCCCGATCTTCGACCCTTGGTTACAGGCAATTGCGATGGTCTTGCACCCAGTTGCTTTGGCGTACACAAGGCCACCCACCACATAGGGAGTACGACCGCTTGCCGCCAGGCCAACGACAAGATCCTTATCCGAGAGTCCACGCTCCCGCAGGTCGCTCGCGCCAAGCTCCTCGCTGTCTTCGGCGCCCTCGACAGCCTTGATAAACGCCGTCTCGCCTCCGGCAATGAGCCCGACGATCAGATCGGGTGACACGCCAAACGTGGGCGGACACTCCGAAGCGTCGAGTACGCCCAGACGACCGCTGGTGCCTGCGCCCATGTAAAAGACGCGCCCGCCGCGCTCGAGTGCCTCAGCAGCCCAGTCGATTGCTGTGGCAACCTGGGGCAACACTTTTGTGACCGACTGGACGGCACGAAGATCCTCATCGTTCATCGTCGTGACGATTTGCAGCGATGTCATCGTATCGAGGTCCATTGACCTTTGATTACGCTGTTCGGTCGTGAATTTTGTTAAATCGAGCATTTCATTCACCTCATCTTTCCTGTTTCTCGATGTAGTTTTGCTTAATGACATGCGTCGCCCGCTCGTAGTCGCTGGCAACGTAAGCAGCGTACAGGGCATCGACAACCATAAGCTGGGCCATACGCGAGGCCATGGCACCGCTGCGGACCAAGGGCTCGCTTGCAGCAACGCCGAGCACGGCATTGGCCATGGTGGCAAGCTTGGACGACCCATCTACTTTGGTAACGGCCACAACGAGACGGTTGTGACGTTGAGCCTCAGCAGCGCAGTCCAGCACCTCTTGCGTCAAGCCCGAGTAGCTAAAGGCGATTGCCATATCGCCCTCATGCATGTTCTTGGCACACAAGAGCTGATCATGCCAGTCGTCGTACAGATGGCACTCTTTGTCGACACGCATGAGCTTTTGCGCCAGATCGTGCGCGACCAAACGAGAGGCACCGATACCGAACAAATTGACCGCGCGTGCCCGCTTAAGATGGGCCGCGCATCGCTCCAAAACGGTGTAATCGAGCGTTCGCGCCGTCGCTTCGATCGTACGCACGTTGCTTTTCATCACCTTCCCCACGATACGTTCGACGCTGTCATCCATGGAGATGTCCTCGAGGGCAACGTCTTTCTTGTCACCCAAGAGCGCCAGCTCGGCAATCAGTTCGCGCTGAAACTCCTTGTAGCCCGCAAAACTCAAGCGCTTGCAAAAGCGCAAAATGCTCGAGGGCGAGGAGAACGTGGCATCGGCAAGACCACGGACGGACAGCCCGACCACCTCGTGCGGATGAGCGCTTACATATGCGATGACATTGCGTTCCGCCGGGCTCGCGCTGAGTTCACGCTCGCGAAGCCGCAAAAGCAATCCGTTTGCCATCTCAAACACCTCCGTTGAGAAGAATTAAAGACCAACGAACGATTCGTACCGGATACAAAAAGCTTTTGCGGTACATTGTGCCGCATCGTGGCGCACAAAGGGCGAGCGTTCTACCGCTCGCCCCTCAAATCCGACCGCTCGGAAATACGCGCGACACAAAATAATTCAACAAGGTCGCATTATCAGAAACGGGTTTGTTACCGGCTAGCGCCTCGCATGGGCGCCAATGGGGCGTGTCACGTGGTGCACCCATGCGGAGACCAACAGCACCAACAGCATGGCGACAACGTAACCCGCGGCATCGAAGCCCAGGTCGATCATGTCGAAATGACGGCCAGGAACAAAGATCTTGTGCACTTGGTCACCGACAGAGCAGACGGCGCAAAAGGCCAGGAGGGGCACGCACCGCAATCGAGTGGGCGACGCACGCTTATTCAAGCACACCGCCGCCAACGAGGCAAACAGTCCTACAAAGAAGAACTCAACGGTATGTGCGACGCGACGAATGTTGGCACCCATCCACAGCCGAACGGGCGCAAGCGGGTCGGGATGAACGGTGGCAGTCGTTGAATCCGCGCCCTCGACGGCATCCCCTGCCTGGGACTCCTGAGCGGCGTCGGGTCGCACGTCCGCGGCCCGTCCTTCCACCGCGCGCGCAGTGGACTCGCTGAGCGACGACGTCTGCTCCACGTTTTGCTCCGTCAGCATCCAAATACTTGCCAGCGTCACGACCAGCAGGACAACCGAAATCCATCCGACTATGTGCTTCACACGCGCCAAGGGCTAACCTCCGTCATTTTTTGAGCAGCAGCGAGTGTACCCCCAAATGCAGTTGTCGCCGCAGCGAAATCCAAAATGTTCGAATCGGGGCGCCAAAGGACCGTGGCGCCCCTACTCCATCTCGCGCATCCAGCGATCGAACGTCCCCACGCACACGCCTAGCCGCTTTGCCGCCTGACTCCGCGTGATATCACCCGCCTCGTAGGTATCGCGCACCAGCTCGAATTGCGGGGGACAGGGCTTGCGGGGCCGGCCAAAGCGCACGCCGCGCGCTCGCGCCGCCGCAATGCCCTCGGCTTGGCGCCGGTGAATGTTCTCGCGCTCCACCTGCGCCACATAGCTCAGCAGTTGCAAAACAATATCGGCAATCAACGCACTCGTCACGTCCGACCCACCACAGTCTCTGGAGCGCGTGTCGAGCAATGGCATGTCCAGCACCACGATGGCGGCGCCGAGCTCTTTGGTTATGCACCGCCATTCCTCAAGGATCTCGCTGTAGTTACGGCCCAGCCGATCAATGGAAAGTACCACCAGCACATCACCGGAATCCAACGCGCACAGCAGCTCGCGATACCGCGGTCGATCGAAGTCTTTGCCGCTCGCATGGTCGGCAAAGATATTCGCCGGTTCCACGCCATAGGCGCCCAGCGCATCCAGCTGCCGATTCAGATTTTGATCACGCGAGCTCACCCGCGCATACCCGTACACCGTTGTCATCTCATCCCCGCTCTCTCGTAAACCTCCCAAAAAGGGACAGGTTTATTTTGGTAGGTTTTATCTCCCCTATAGCAGGCGGAAGACGCAAGCGCGCGAGCGGAAAGACGACTGAGCCGGCACAAAAAAGGCGGCCCCAAAAGACCGCCCCGTTCTCTATGAATCACCAGATTCCGGCTAATGAATAAGCCTGAAATCCAAGTGCCCGCGCGTGGTGTTGACGCGCGAGACCTCGATGATCACGCGCTGCCCCAGCTCGTAGCGAGTCCCCGTGTCGGCACCCGTGAGCGTGAGCGCGTCCTCATCAAACTCAAACCACTCGTTGCCCAGACTCTTGATCGAAACCAAACCCTCAACCTGTGTCAGATCAAGGCGCACAAAGAGGCCCATGCTGCTGACCCACGAAATCGTTCCGGCGTAGCGCTCACCCAGGCGATCCTCGTAATACTGGGCGATCTTGATCTTTTGCGTCGCATGGCTGGCGGCGTCGGCCGCACGCTCGGCATCGCTGCACGCGCGGCAGATTTGCGGCAGGATGCGCGGCAGGGACTCGCGACCCTTACCGATCAGCCGCGGCGTACGCACCAAGGCGTCCTTGCCGCCCAGCTGCTCGTATGCCAGCTGCAGCTTGAGTACGCGATGCACCACCAGGTCGGGATAGCGGCGAATGGGACTCGTAAAGTGGCAATAGCACGGCGCGGCAAGTGCAAAGTGACCCTCGTTGCGCGGCTTGTACAGTGCGCGCTGCATACTGCGCAGTAGCAACGTGTTGACGAGCGGCGCGTTGGCCGTATCGGCTGCGGCATCAACCGCCGCCTGCAGCTCGTCGGGGCTTCCCAGAGCAATGCCTGCCGCGCGACGGTCATCGATGATACCCAGCTGTGCCAGCGCCACGGCGGCACCGTGCAGGCTGTCGGGGCTGGGATCGTCGTGCACGCGATAGCAGGCCTCGATATCGCGGTCGGCCAGCCACTCCGCCACGCACTCGTTGGCCAGCAGCATGGCTTCCTCAATCAGCGACGTGGCACACGAGCGCTCACGGGCCACGATCTGCACGGGCACACCGTCCCCATCCAACAGCGCACGGATCTCGGCCGTATCAAAGTCGACCGAACCGCGCGCGCGACGAATACGACGGCGAAGCTCGGCGAGCTCGTTGGCAGCTACGAGGAAATCCCCCAAGTCGACGTTATAGCCGCGGGCGGTTTTCTCGCACGCAAGCCCGCGCTCGAGCGCTTCCTCGCGCGAGGCTTCAACCGCGGCAACATCCTCGACGGCGCCCTCCAGCACCGAATACTCCACCGCACCGGCACGTACCAGCAGCGCCTCGGCGCCGTCGTAGTCCATGCGCACGCGCGAGCGGATCACGCTGGGATAGGGATCGTAATGGCGCACGCGACCCTGCGCGTCGAGCTCAATGTCGACGGTAAACGCCAAGCGGTCCTCGTCGGGACGCAGCGAGCACAAATCGTTCGACAGGCGCTCGGGCAACATGGGCAGCACGCGATCGGCAAGATACACCGACGTCGTGCGATGGCGAGCTTCCAGATCGATATGTCCGTCCCAGGCGACATAGTGCGAAACGTCGGCAATATGGACACCCAGCTTGTAGCCACCCTCGGGCGTGCGCTCCAGCGAAATGGCGTCGTCAAAGTCGCGCGCGTCGACCGGGTCAATCGTAATGACAAAGCGGTCGCGCAGGTCGCGGCGGAGCGGGTCCTTGAGCGCCGAGGCCACATCGAGCGAAAGTGCCTCGGCCTCGGCTAGCGCGGCCTCGGGATACGTATCGGTATAGCCATAGCGCGCCATCACATACTGAACGCCCAAATCGGGCGCATCATCGCCGCCAATACGGCGCTCGATCGTCACGGTGCCCGATTCCAGACGCGTCGGATATGTCAGAATGCGCGCGACGACCGCATCGCCCGGATGAACACCCAAGCGCTCCGCCGAGGTGTCCTCCGGCAGAATAAAGAAATCGGCCTTAAGGCGAGAATCAAGCGGCTCGATCACCCCGAGCGGGCCGGCGGTCTGGTACGTGCCCACCACACTAATGGCCGCACGCTCGACGACGCCCTCGATTACGGCGCGTCGCTCGCCATGCGGGCTGTTCTTAATACTTACGGCAACGGTATCGCCGTCCATAATCTCGCGCTTGCCGCGGCCCATGACCTTGTAGTCGCCGTTTTCGGTTACAACGTAGGCGCTATGCTCATGGAGCTGCACGCGTCCGGTCAGACTCGGGCGACGCTCGCTGCGCACCGGCCCGCGCTTATTGCGAGCTCCACGCTTATGCTTGTTATTGCGCCCCATGGCGCCTCCTTACTATCGATGGCCGCTTACACCCCAAGAGTCTACCCAAATGATCCCTAGGGGACAAAAAACGGGCCGCCCCCAAAAGAGACGACCCGTTGAAGGAACGAATTCCAAGCACGCCTACACGCGCAGATAGCGGCGCATGGCGATGGCGGAACCAAAGAGACCGATAATGACGCCGACCAGAATCAGCGCGGCGTAGGTCACCAGGTAGTACTGCATCGGCAGCGCAAACGACATCCAGCCGATGCTCTCCTGCAAACGCGGAACCATCAGGTTACGCAGCAGCTCCAGCACGCCGATGGAAAGCAGCGAGCCCAAAATGGCCTGCAGCACGCCCTCGGTAATGAACGGCCCGCGAATGAAGCCGTTGCTTGCGCCCACCAGACGCATGATCGCGATCTCACGACGACGCGCCGTAATGGACAGGCGAATCGTGTTGTTAATGAAAATGAACGCGATAAAGGTCAGCAGGCCGACGAGCACTACAGCGGCGATACGGATGTAGTTCGTCACCTGGAACAGGCGGCTCACTTCCTCCTGGCCGTACAGAACGCTCGCGTTAACGTCGCCGTCGTCCGCGATCTTCTGAAAATCGGCGTTCTTCTTGAGCTTCTGGGCCGTGCTCTCGACCATGGACGGATCGTCCATCTCGATGGCATACGAAGCCGGCAGCGGGTTCTGACCGTCGAGCGCGCTCATGGTAGCGTCGGCGTTACCCGACATCTTGCTCGTGTACTCGGCCAGCGCGTCGTCCTTGTCCTTGTACGTCACGGACTTGACGTTGCTCCACGTCTTGAGCTCGGCCTCGAAGGCCTGAACATCTGCCTGGTCGGCGTCATCGCTAATAAAGGCGTTGATGACGACCTGATCCTCGACGGTGCCGATCACGGAGTTCAGCATCGCGGAACCCATAATGAACAGGCCGATGATAAACAGCGAAAGGAAAATCGTGATGACGGCGCCGAGCGAGGTGGTC
>JAFEHB010001368.1_pt1 | contig 10110 bp, 8 predicted proteins | sample 9267121 | NCBI WGS metagenome assembly JAFEHB01 (sample SAMN17103336, study PRJNA684904) | human gut metagenome | isolation source: diarrhea sample from child under the age of five | host: Homo sapiens | place: South Africa: Mafikeng, Mafikeng Provincial Hospital | collected 2019-09 | reverse complement strand
TGATGGTCTATGATTATCGTCATGAACTAATCGAACTTTTGAACCATACTGCCAGCGACCCGGAAAGTCTGCTGCAGACCCAACGCAGTCTTACGATCATCGTCGACCTGCTTAATCAGCTGCAGCCGGTTAAAGAGCCGACGTCTACTGAAAAACAGTCTGCCAAGCCAGGCTATCAGATTCGGCGTAACGTCACTGCCCCAAAGATCTCGCTAGGCCAGCTGATCAATCAGACCGCTGCACCAACGCCCAAGCCGCATGAAACGCCTGCAAAACCGCAGAGCAATAAGCAGCCTGAACGGTCAACGGCTAAAGCAGCTGCCAACCAGGCTTATTTAAGAGACATCCCCGTCACTGCTAAAAACGAAGCGTCGACTGAACCGGCAGCTGCACCTGAGCTTTCGGAAGTCGAACTGCTGGCACGCGACAACTGCTATCCCGTCCACCGTCTGTTAAGCGGCGCGGAAATCAATCACCGCTTCTATTCAGAAAGCATTCTGCACAAACTGCCATTTCCAATCAATGATGGCGATGTCGTACAGTTGGACCGTCAGCGCTTGATCCATGGCAAACTGCCCGTCATCAATCGTGTTACCAATGACCATCTGGCAATCAGCACGACGCCAACCAAAGTTATTGAATATGCCACTTTGGAACCAGTTGCCGGCTCAGACGTCCTGCAGATCAAAAAGACGCTCAAGGGCAATTCGATTCTGGACGAGTCACACGCCAATACCATCGTGATTGATCCTTACAAATATGCCAGCCGCAATCTCAAGCCTGGCATGATCATCGACTTTGCCTACTATGATCACGGTAACGGAATGCGCGATGCCAAGGCTGGCGAGATTCGCTGGATCCACAGTGAGCACGAGTTTGATACGACCAAATCGCCTCGCAAGCTGCAGCAGCAAAAAAAAGTTAAAAAGACACGCCACGAATACAGCGACAAGCTTGACTACGACTTAAATCAAAAACGCGTCTTAGTGGTAACTGGAGCCCGTGACCGCGTGCAGGATCTTAAAGCCGTCGTCGCCAAGCATCATGGCGTCTTTTACAGTCTGGATGCCTCAATGGAAGAAAACGTCTCCAGCAGCAAGATCAAGCGGGCCGTTAAGGATGCTGATCTGATTATCATCTGCATCGACCGCATTCATCACCGCATCAGTCAACTGACCACGCACCATGCCAAGCGCAACGACCGGCCATTTGCGATTGCCGCTACGACCAGCAATACCGCTGTCGAACGCGCCATTTTCCGAGCTCTCAATGGCAACAATGCCTACGAAAGCAGCGGTCAGGACATGGCAAAATACGTCAGTGCCGATTAATCAGCAGTTGCTTAATTTCAAAACCAAAAAGGATGCATCAGCTCTTGACGCATCCTTTTTCATTTTCTTCAGTTTTATTCGTTGTCCAGCTTGGCAGCCACATCATCAAAGCGATCCTTGATATATTTAGCCGAAGCAGCCAGCTTGTCTTTTTCTTCATTAGTCAGATCAAGCTGCAGCTGACGAACCAGTCCTTGACGACCAATGATGGCAGGGTAGCCGACATAGGTGCCGTATTCTTCGCGGAAGTTGGAGACTGGCAATTCAGCGTGCGCGTCATTCAAAACGGCCGTAACCAGACGCAGAGCCGCTGCCGCAATCCCAAAGTTAGTATGCTTCTTGCCATGGAAGACGACATAGCCACCTGCCCGCACGTCTTCGGCCAATTGATCCAGATCAACATCGTCACGATCCTTAGCCAATTCGGTTACGGGATGGCCCATGACCCGTACCTGTGACCAAGCAGAGAATTGCGAGTTGCCGTGTTCACCCAGGTTGTAGCCAGATACCGAGCGCGGATCAACGTCAAACTTTTGACCAACGACTTTTTTCATACGTGAAGTATCAAGCAGCGTCCCCGTCCCGATTACCTGAGTCTTTGGCAGACCAGTGTACTTTTGGAACAGCGCGGCAATCACGTCACAAGGATTACTGATTGAGACCAGCACGCCATGGAACCCGACTTCTTTTAGTTTAGTACCGACTTCTTTAGCGGCCTTGCTGGTAACCTTTAATTCAACAAATCGATCATGCTTGGCATCGTCGTTCTGTACGCCGATACTGCCGACCGCGATCACGACGACATCTGCATCGGCCAAGGCTTCATAGTCGTTGCGCACCACTGTGGTATGAGTTGGCAGATTGGCCGCCGCGTCCTCAAAATCGGTTGCATCCGAATTCAGCTTTAGTTCGTTGGTATCAATCAATACCAGCGTATCCGCCGTCCCTGCTACCAGCATATTGTTAGCCAACGTTGAACCAACATTTCCTGAACCAATAACACCAACTTTTCGCGTCATAATTACGCACGACCTTTCTAATCTTTTTTTAATCTTTTTAATTTATGACTAAGAATTTAACATTTTTAGATTCAAAGTCAACTCATTTTAAAAAAACTAAATTAAAATAAGATTAATCCTTTTAGATAGCCGGCTTTCAATTAATTTATTTAATAAAAATAAGCAGCCGGCTTAATTATAGCTGACTGCTTATTTAACTATGATTTGCGCAAGCTCAGTTTCTCGACGTTTAAGACCTTATCCAGCCAGCCTTGATAAAAACTTTGCTCGTGGCTGACCAGGATCAGGTTCCCGGGATATTCTTGCAGGGCTTTTTTGAGTCCTTCCTTGGTTTCATCATCCAAATGATTGGTTGGCTCGTCCATGATTAAAAAGTTTGATGGCGTCAGTTCCAAAATGGCCAGCTTAACCTTAGTCTGCTCACCACCAGACAACAACGACAGCGGCTTTTGCGTATTAGCGGCATTGATCCCTGCTTTGGCCAGCTTTTGTCGAATCGTTTTTGGCTGCATGGTTGGAAAAAGATTTTGAATCGTTTCCAGTGGCGTCAGATTAGGCTCATCCCACACCAGATCCTGATCAAAGTAGTTAATCCGTGCGGAAGGCGAAAAAGTAGCCGTCCCTTGCAGTGCTAGGATCTTGCCCAGAATCGACTTGATCAAAGTTGACTTACCGACCCCGTTAAAACCGGTAAACAGCAGCTTTTCACCCATCGTCATCGAAAACGTCACGGGTGCGAGCAGCGGATGACCATAACCGACTGACAGCTGATTGACCTTTAAGGCATTGGCAGAACCGGTATTTTCATAAGGAAAGTGAAACGTCGCCTTTAGATTATCAGTTGGCGGATCAATCCGCTTCATCCGAGCCAGCATCTTTTCACGGGATTTGGCCATGGTTGATTTGGAACCCGCCTTGTTTTTACGAATAAACCGCTCTGCCTTTTCAATGACTTCCTGCTGCTTTTCGTATTCGCGCTCCTGGGTCTCCTTGCGCTCAGCCTTTTGCCGCATTGCCTGCTTAAAGCTGCCGCGGTACTTGGTGATCTTGCCAAATGCCACGTCACAGATCGTGTTGGTCACGCGTTCCAAAAAATCGTAGTCATGTGAAATAATCATGGCCGCGCCGTCAAAATCATTCAGATATTCAATCAGCCATTCGATGTGCGCGGTGTCCAGATAGTTGGTTGGTTCGTCAAGCAGGATCACGTCTGGATTTTCCAGCAGCATTTTGGCCAAAATGATTTTTGAGCGCTGGCCGCCACTCATTTCGGCAACGACATGGTCCTTGCCAATGTCATTTAGCCCCAGCCCATTCATAACGCGCTCAATTTTGGTTTCGACCTCGTAAAAGTCAGCCGCGTCCAAACGTTCCTGCAGCCGGCCAGCTCGTTCCAAAAGGCGATCATCCATTTCCGTGGCATATCTTGCATAAAGCTCATTCATCTGCTCATTGATGTCATAAAGCTCTTGAAAAGCCGTATGCAGAAACTGAATCAGCGTCATCCCCTGCGGAATATCAACATATTGATCCAAATAGCCGATCTTGGTGTTTTTCTGCCACTTGATATCGCCCGCGACCGGCAGCTCCTTGCCAATCAGGATTTTAATCAAAGTTGACTTGCCGGCCCCGTTTTGACCAACGATCCCCATATGCTCATGTTTTTCCAATTGAAAGCTGGCATCTTCATAAAGCTTCTTGTCGGCAAAGCTCATTGTCAGGTTTCTAACATCCAAAACCGCCATTTTCTCGCTCCTCATCTAATTTCAAAAATAAACAACGTGCTTTTCATGTTAGCACAGACCTTGCTTGCCCTTCAATTGGCAGCGGTAGGCTTCTGAGACATTGAAAGTATTTATCAGTGCTAAGATAGAGTTGTTGTATTGTTGCAGAATCTAAAAAGAAGGCATTTCATGGAAATTTTGACAATCTTAGGCAGTCCCCACGATCCTGCCGTTTCAACGATCTTAGCACATCAATTGATCAAAGGAGCCCAGGCATCGGCCAACCACGTTACGATTTTTGATGCTGGTCATCATCCCTTGGCTCCCGTTAAAATGGATGCCGACAATCACTTATTGCCGGGTGATGCCGTAACTGAACGACTGCTTGATCAAATGGTAGCCGCTGATCTGATCGTTTTTGCCACGCCAATGTTTTATTATGGCATGTCCTCACAGATGAAGGCCGTCATTGATCATATGGGCGAGCGTGATGAACAGCTGCATGATGACAAACAGGCCATTTTGGTTGCCAGCGCGCCACATAATGATTTTGACTCGCTAAAGTCTGAATTCAAGGCGATTTTTGATCACCTGGGCTGGAAGTTTGCTGGACAGGTCTTAGCCGGCAAGGAAACCACACCACATCATCTAAGATTTTATCCCGACCTGGCTTACGAGCTGGGCAAAAGTCTTAACTAAATCGCAAGTAGGCCTGCGGCAGTTCTGTCAGTCATTCCAGCCGTTAAGTCAATTGATGACGGTCTTTTGCCTCTGCCAGGTTCAAAATGACTTCATATTTTTTTCAAATAGTCTTCACTGCCCCATCATTTTGTCTTGTTAAATTAAAAACCGTGCGGAATTTCGCACAACTGAGCAAAAAACAAAAACATGGAGTGATTACTATCAAGAAAAAAGCAGCTAAGGCCTTAATTGCTGCCGTGGGTGCTGCCGGAGCCATGACCGCCGCGCAAACGACTGCCAATGCTGATACTACGGTTACCGTAGCTTCGGGCGACACGATCTGGGCCTATGCACAGCAATACAAGACCACGGTTTCTTCAATCGTTTCGGCAAACTCGCTTTCCAATCCGGATCTGATCTTCCCTGGTCAGCGGATTACAATTCCAGAAACGACCATCAATCGACAAAAGAACAGCCAGCGTCAGACGACTAAGACTACGACGGCCAGTTCTACGGCTGGTTCCGTCAGTGCCAGCGTTTTTGCTGATTCAAGTACCAGCTCAAGTTCAGCGGCAATTGCTTCCAGTGCTTTAGATACTGCCAGTCAAGCCGCTGCCTCAACGACGGCTTCGAGTGATGCTGCAGCTGACACCCAAACGACCAGCACAGTATCAGCTCAGTCTGCTGATTCAGAATCCGTTCAATCGGCTTCGTCAGCTAATGAGAATGCTGCTGCGACCGACTCAACTGAAGCAACGACTGCCGCAACAACTACTGCAACGACGGCAGCCGCAACGACCGAATCAGCAGCCAACACGGCATCTTCAGCCACCTATGAGTCCAACTCAGCTGCTGCCAATGCCGCAATGGCCAACTACACGATTACCTATGGCTTAACGGATGCCGCCAGTGCCAGCGCAAGCACCACTTCAACGGCATCAACCAGCCACGTGGCAGCTGGTCAGGGACTGGCAACCGCGCAGTCAATGATTGGCGTTCCTTACGTCTGGGGCGGCAATACGCCAAGCGGTTTTGACTGTTCCGGACTGGTTCAGTACTCCTATGGTCTGTCCAGCAGCTATCGCACGACGACCCAACAGGCAACGTTAGGAACTCACTACTATGATGTTGAAAACGCACCCGCGGGAGCCCTCTACTTCTGGGGAACCGATTCAGCACCATACCACGTTGCAATCGCAGAAGGAAACGGCAACTACATTCAAGCGCCAACTCCTGGTCAAAACGTGCAAGAAGGCAATATTCAATATTACCGTCCTAACTACTACATCGTTATGCAGTAGTTTTAAAACTTATCAACATTCTTATCAACTTAACGCTTAAGACAAGCTCTTAAGCAAAAGGCGCTCGATCGCATCGTCTGCGAACGGGCGTCTTTTAGTTTTCTTTTAGAATTGCTTGGGCCGCGTGCCAGGCCAGGGCCGCACATTTGATTCGAGCCGGAAACTGTGCCACGCTGCCCAGAATTGCGGCATCCTGGAGCTGTTCTTGCGCCTGGGCACTGATTTTTTGACCGATAACCAGATTCGAAAAAGCCTGAATCAGCTGTTGGGCGTCTGACACTGATTTGCCAATCAAAACATCGCCCATCATACTGGCTGAGGCTTGCGAGATCGTACACCCGCTGCCGGTAAACTTAAGGTCGCTGATTTTGTCGTCATCGATCCTGACTGCCAGATTAATGGTATCGCCGCAGGTTGGATTATGCAGCGTGGTCTGCGCGGTTGCGTCCGGTAGTTTTCCTTGGTGATGCGGGTGGCTGGCATGTGCTAAAACCAACGTGCGATATAAATAATTAAGCTTGCTCAAACCCATTTTCAAAAAACTCCTTTGTAGCCTTAATCGCATCAATCAAGCGGTCAACGTCTTTTTGATCATTATACAGGTAAAAACTGGCCCGCAGAGTCGCATTGACCCCCAGATAATCCATCAAAGGCTGTGCGCAGTGATGACCGGCACGAATGGCTACCCCTTCCAGATCAAGAGCCGTCGCCGCGTCATGAGGGTGAATGCCAGCCAGATTAAACGCCAAGACGCCAGTATGCCGATCTTGTGGGCCATAAAGCGTCAAGCCATCAATTGCCAACAGTTTAGGAATCGCGTAAGCAGCCAGTTCTTGTTCATGTTCCGCAATCGCTCGCATGCCAAACTGGCTTAAATAATCAATCGCCGCGCCTAAGGCAATCGCACCGCTGATGTTGGGCGTACCAGCCTCAAAGCGCCAGGGAACCGGTTTAAAAGTAGCCGTCTGCTGAGCAACCTGATCAATCATCTCGCCGCCAAACTGACTGGGGCAGAGTCGATTCAGCCAAACCATTTATCCATATAAAATTCCGAATACGGTTGGCGCCATCAGCTTATGACCAGAAAAAGCATAAAAATCCGCGTCCAGTGCTTGTACGTCAACCGGCAGATGCGGCGCGGCCTGGGCTCCGTCAACGACCAGGCAGGCCCCGACTTGATGCGCCATGGCACCGATTTTTAAAATGGGATTTACTACGCCCAAAACGTTTGAAACATGGGCTATGGCTACTACTTTGGTCCGTGAATCGATTTTGCGCGCAGCATCGTTAAGATCCAGCTCTTGACGATCATTTAAGCCGATCAGCCTCAGCTCAGCCCCGGTTCGCTTAGCCAGCTGCTGCCAGGGAACCAGATTGCTGTGATGCTCCATTATCGTCACTACGATCGCGTCATTTGGCTTAATCAGCTCACTCAGTCCCTGCGCGATCCAATTAATACTTTCCGTTGTTGAACGCGTAAAGACGATTTCTTCAGCTTGCTTGGCATTGATAAAGGCGGCGGTTTTTTGCCGAGCCGTCTCATAGGCTGCAGTTGCCCGCTGCGCCAGCGTATGCGTGCCCCGATGAACGTTGGCATGATCATGCTGGTAGTAGTGTTCAATCGCCTTTAAAACCGGTGTCGGCATCTGAGCCGTCGCCGCGCTGTCCAGATAGGTCAATGGCTCATCGTTAACTCGCTGCTTAAGAATGGGAAAATCTTGTTTAATACTTTCAATATCCACTTGGCTCGCCTTCTTCTAAGAAAAAACTCATAAAAATCTAACTTTTAGTTGACAAAAGATCGTGACACTGATTATACTTTAAAACAATCAAACACGCGAAAGGAGATAAGCAAATGAGTTACAACCGCATCCAACTTAATATTCGTTGGCAAAGCCGGTAGCTCAGATCGCACGGAATGCGGTCTGGGAAGTCAGATCCATTCTGTGCCGGCTTATTTCATAATGCAAGCCTGCATGGAACCACATGCGGGCTTTTTAATTTCCCAAGAGGAGGCCTGCAGACTGGCTTCCTCTTTTTATTTTATCAAGCAGCAATTATTCAGAAGGTTTCGGAAAGGTGGCAAAAAGCCATGAAAAGAATGTATACCGTAATCGCCATTTTACTTGCCTTTCTTGGGGTCGCCTACTTCAAGGAAAATGGCGGCATCGTCAAACAGGCCAAGCCCAAAGTTGGGGTCTTAACCTTGATGCATCATCCCGCATTGGATCAGATTTACAAAGGTTTTGTCCATGGTCTGGCCGAAGAAGGCTACCACAATGGCAAAAACATTACGATCGACTATCAAAATGCCAATGGTGATCAAAGCAACTTAAAAACCATGGCCAACAAACTGGTCAATGAAAACTCAACCGTCCTTTTTGGGATTACCACGCCGGCTTCCCAAGCACTGGCCAATTCAACCAAAAAGATTCCAATCGTCTTAGGTGCCGTAACCAATCCCCAAGGAGCCGGTCTCGTTAAGAACAACAAGCGTCCTGGCGGCAACGTCACCGGGATTTCCGATCAGGCGCCGGTCAAGGAACAACTGCAGCTGGTCCACAAATTTATGCCGCACGCCAAGACGTTAGGGATCATCTACACTTCCAGCGACAGTTCTGCCGTCACTGAATATAAGGAATTCATGAAATATGCCAAGCAGATGCATTTAAATCTGAAGGCTTACTCAATTTCCAACAGCAATGACTTAAATCAAGTCTCACAACAAATGCTGAGCGAAGTTGACGCTGTAATCGTACCAACTGACAACACGATTGCCGGCGCGATGCAGACACTGGTCAAAAATGCCAATGCCGTCAACAAGCCCGTTTTCCCAGCTGTCGACACGATGGTTAAGCAAGGCGGGGTCGCTACCTACAGCATCAATCAATACAAGCTGGGCGTTGAAGGCGGTAAGCTGACGGCCGATATTCTAAAGGGCAAGAAGAAGCCATCCACGACTGCCATTAAGTACATCCGTCATGGCGAGCCGGTCCTGAACCTAAAGCAGGCACGCAAGTTGGGCTTGCACGTTCCAGCCAGTTTCCAGCGTGAAGCCGAAAAATATGGGGAGGTAATCAAATGAATCTGATCGTATCCGCAATTGGCCAGGGTCTGTTATGGGCACTGCTGGGGTTGGGCCTTTACCTGACCTTCCGCATCTTGAATCTCGCCGATATGACGGTTGAAGGCACGTTTCCATTAGGGGCTGCCGTAGCCGTTACCGCAATCACGCATGGTTTTTCACCATTGGCCGCAACCCTTTTGGCATTTGGCGCCGGTATGCTGGCTGGGCTGGTAACCGGGCTGCTGTACACTAAAGGAAAGATTCCATTCCTGCTGGCTGGGATTCTGACGATGACGGCCACCTATTCTGTTAACCTGCGCATTATGGGTAAGTCGAACATCTCACTGCTGGGCCAAAAAACGCTTTTTTCTGGATCGTTTATGACCTCGCTGCCGCAGTATTTTGACAGCGTCGTCTTGGGCATGATCGTAATCGTCATTATCACGCTCCTGCTGATCTTTTTCTTGGACACCGACTATGGCCAGTCATTTATCGCAACCGGCGACAATCCTGTAATGGCTAAATCACTGGGGATCCATACCGATGCCACAATCAACGTTGGTCTCATGATTTCTAATGGATTGGTCGGACTTTGTGGTGCCCTGGTTGCTCAAAGCAACGGCTATGCCGATGTCAACATGGGGATTGGGACCATCGTAATCGCCCTGGCTTCAATCATCATCGGCGAAGTTGCCTTTGGTGAGCTGACACTGTCGCAGCGACTGGTTGCCGTAACCTTGGGAAGCATCATCTACCGCTTGATTCTGCTGGCAGTCCTGCAGCTGGGATTCAGTGCCAACGACCTCAACCTGATCTCTTCAATCGTCTTGGCATTGTGCATGATGCTGCCGCAGCTGGACAAGCTATTCCACATTCGTAAGCCGTTCTTTAAGGGGGTCCAAACCAATGACTGAACCAATGCTTGAGCTAAAAAACGTCAAAACAATCGTCAATCCAGGAACTGCCAACGAAGCCACGATTTTAAAG
>JAFEHB010001361.1_pt1 | contig 10153 bp, 6 predicted proteins | sample 9267121 | NCBI WGS metagenome assembly JAFEHB01 (sample SAMN17103336, study PRJNA684904) | human gut metagenome | isolation source: diarrhea sample from child under the age of five | host: Homo sapiens | place: South Africa: Mafikeng, Mafikeng Provincial Hospital | collected 2019-09 | reverse complement strand
ATCGGGTATGCCGCGGGTGCGTTATCGACTCGCGTCAGGTCGAGGAAGGGACGATCTTTGTCGCCTTCCCCGGCGAAAAGGTCGACGGCAATGATTTTGCCTCCCGTGCCATCGAGTCGGGTGCCGGTGCCGTCGTGATGACGCGCGAGCCCGATGCCGAGCTGGTTTCGTTGGCGCAGGACAAGGGATGCGCCATCTTGCTGACTGACGACCCCGTGGAGTTCTTGCTGCGCCTGGCGCACGTATATCGCTTGGAGCTTGGCTGCCTGGTCGTCGGCATTACCGGTTCGATTGGCAAGACGACGACCAAGGACGTGCTCGCCGCCGTGCTCGCCAAGCGTTATCGCGTCTGGGCCACGAAGGGCAATTTCAACAACTTGATCGGCATGCCGCTCACGGTGCTTTCCGCTCCGGCCGATACCGAGGTCCTGGTGCTCGAGATGGGCATGAACCATTTTCATGAGATTGAGCGCCTGTCCCAGTCTGCCAACCCCGATCTTGCCATCGTGAGCAAGATCGGAACCTCCCACATCGGTATCCTGGGCAGCCGCGAGAACATCGCCCGTGCCAAGTCCGAGATTGTCCAGGGCATGTGCGCCGCCGGCGACTTCTCGCCGTTGCTGGTTTTGGGCGGCGAGGACGACTTTACGCCGTTCATTCGCGATACGTTCGCCCAGCCTGCGGGTATTGACGTGATGCTGGCCGGTGTCTCGGACGACGACGAGGTCCGCGCGCGCGACATTCGCGTCGACGACGAGGGCCATCCGGTCTTTACGCTCGACTTTGGTCAGGGCGACACGGTCGATACCATGCTGGCCATTCCCGGCGTGCAGTCCGTGCCCAATGCCGTTAAGGCCGCCGCGGTCGCCTATCGTCTTGGCGTGACGCCCGAGCAGATCGATGCTGCCTTTAGGGGCCTTACGATCACCGGTCACCGTCAGGAGATCAAGCGCGCCAAGAGCGGAGCACGCATCATCGACGACTCCTATAACGCCAGTGCCGAGTCTATGGCCGCCGGCCTCGATTTGCTGTGCTCGCTCATCTGTGACGGTTCGCGCATGGCGATCTTGGGCGAGATGGGCGAGATGGGCGACGAGGCTCCCCGCATGCATGAGCTCGTGGGAGCCTATGCCGCCGCCAAGAAGCTCGACATGCTCGCGTGCGTTGGCGGCGAGCTGGCTCAGCTCATGGCCGATGCCGCACGTATGATGGGTATGGATGAGGACCGCATCCAGGTATTCTCCGATTATCAGCAGGTGCTCGACCGCATGGGCGGCGCGCTTGAAAATCATGATGTTGTACTGGTCAAGGGTTCCCGTTTTGTTGAGCTCGACCGCTTTGTGGAAGGTGTGTGCTAGCCCATGTTCGGCAATCCCTCGTATCCAACGTATCAGGCTTTTTTGGGGCTTGGCATCGCCGCTGCCATTGCGCTGCTGCTCATGCCGTGGTGGATCAAGCTGCTTAAGGTCGAGGGTATCGGCCAGCAGGTTCGTGCCGACGGCCCCAAGCGTCATTTGGTTAAGCAGGGAACGCCCACCATGGGTGGCGTTGTCATCCTCGTCGCGATCTCGCTGACCTGCCTGCTGATGGGCAAGCTCACCACCGAGCTCGTGCTCGTGCTGCTCGCCACGCTGGCGACCGGCGTGCTGGGCCTGATCGACGACCTGACTTCCGTTACGCATGGGCGCTCGCTCGGTCTGACGCCCCATGCCAAGATGATCGGTCTAACCATTATCTGTGTCACCTTTACGGTACTTGCCGTCAACTGGTGCGGCGTCGCCCCCGAGATTCGTTTTCCCGGCGGCCTGACGATTGACCTCGGTGTTCTTTCGACCACCATCTGCGGCCTTTCGTTTCCGTGGCTCTACATTGTATTTTGCTGGCTGATGATCGCCGGTCTTTCCAATGCCGTGAACCTGACCGATGGTCTGGACGGCCTTGCCGGTGGCACTTCCATGATCGCCATGCTCGCCATGGCCGCCATGGCGTTTTTGCACGGTGACGTGAACCTGTCCATCTTCTGCACGGCGTGCGCCGGTGCCTGCCTGGGCTTTTTGTGGTTCAATTGCTACCCGGCGAGCATCTTTATGGGCGATACCGGCTCACTTGCCCTGGGTGCCGCTTTTGCCTGCACCTCCATCATGACCAACACCGAAGTCGTTTCCCTCATCATCGGCGGTCTGTTTATCGTCGAGACTCTGTCGGTCATGATCCAGGTTGTCTATTTCCACTTTACGCACAAGCGCGTCTTCCTTATGGCGCCCATTCATCATCATTTCGAAAAGAAGGGCTGGGCCGAGACCAAGGTCGTTATCCGTTTTTGGATTATCGCCGCGGCCTTTGGCGCCGTTGGCCTCGCCCTGTTCTTCCAGTTGGGATAGTGGTCTTTCATGCCTCTTGCTGATGTCTTTAGCCTGCTTGTTTTGGGGCAGGGTAAATCCGGTCTCGATGTCGCCCGTTGGGCGTTGGCTCACCCCGAGCGCGTGAGCGCCACGACCGTGTATGGCGGCGGTAGCTCCGAGCCCAATGACGCCACGCGTGCGCTCGAGGCGCAGGGCGCGTCGTTTGTCTATGGCACCGAGCAGGTCGAGGGTGCCTATGACGTGTGCGTGACCTGCCCGGGCATCTCGGAGTTCTCGGCCTTCTTTAAGGCCGGGCGTGAGCATGCCGCTCAGATTATGGGCGAGCCCGAGTTTGCCTATCGCCTGTCTCCCCAAAATTGGATCGCCATCACGGGCACCAACGGCAAGACAACTACCACGTCGCTGACCGATTATCTGCTCAAGGCCGCCGGTGAAGCCAGCGTGGCCGTCGGCAATATCGGTGAGCCGCCGGTGAACGAGATCGACGGCCGCGCACACAATGAGTGGTTTGTGGCCGAGCTGTCGAGTTATCAGATTGCTACGACCGCCGAGCTTCATCCTCGCGTGGCGGTACTGCTCAACATCACGCCCGACCACCTGGGCTGGCACAAGAGCCACAAGAACTATGCGCTTGCCAAGATCAAGTTGTTCGAGAATATGGTCGACGACGACCTCGTGGTTATCGATGTTGAGGATGCCGGCATCCATGAGTTCGATGAGTACATCTACACGCCGGGTCGCCGCATCTGCAAGGTCGCTTTTGACGAGCCCGAGGGTGCAGACGCCGCCTTTGTGCGCGACGGCAAGATGGTCGTCCGCCTGAAGGGTGTCGAGACTCAGCTTGTCGCCACGTCCGAGCTCAAGATCTCGGGCCATCACAATGTCATCAATGCCTTATGCGCTGCCACGGCTGCTCTGACCGTCGGTGCCGATCCCGAGGGCGTTTGCCGCGGTTTGGCATCGTTCCAGCCACTCGAACACCGCGTTGAGCCCTGTGGCGAGATCGATGGCGTGCGCTACGTTAACGATTCCAAGGCAACGAACACCGATGCAGTCGAAAAGGCTCTGACGGCGTTTCCTGATGACGACGTGATCTTGCTGCTCGGCGGCCACGATAAGGGTACGCCGCTTGCGGACTTTGCCCGCGTCGTTATGGACAACGTGCGCTCGGTCGTTTGCTTTGGCGATGCGCGCGAGCGCTTTACTGCCGCTATGGACGAGGCCGATGTCGATGGTGACGTGGATATCGCCCAGGCCGATGATCTGCGCGATGCCGTTGACGTTGCCCGCTCGCTCTCGAGCCGCGGCGACGTGATCCTGCTTTCGCCCGCCTGCTCTTCGTTCGACGAGTTCTCGGGCTACGAGGAGCGCGGTCGCGTGTTTAAGGACTACGTGGCCCAGCTTGCCGCAGCAGCGAAATCGCAAACGGAATAGGGGTTGCCGGTGAGAGAGGAGAGCCCCCGAAGTGATATGAGGAGGCCCGACTCGGACCGTGCTTCCTCGCTGCGTAGCACGCCGCGTTCCGGACGCGGCGGGCAGACGTTCAGTGAGCGCTATATTGCCGGCGTTCCCGCCCGCATCATGCGCCCCCGTTTGATATTTATGGCTTGCCTGTTTAGCTTGGTTTGCTTTGGCTTGCTGATGGTGTACTCGGCATCTTCGGTCGAGGCGATGCACGAGAATGGTTCGGCGACGTTTTTCCTGTTTCGACAGGCCGCGTTTGCCGGAGTTGGCGTGCTGGCTATGGTTGCCATCGTGCGCGTCTTGCCGGACAGTTGGTTTGGGGAAGACGTGCTCAGGATCTTCCTCATGGGCATGATAGGGCTACTGGTTCTGGTGTTCTTTATGGGTAGCGGCAGTCGTGGCGCCACGCGCTGGCTCAACATCGCCGGTATTCAGTTCCAGCCGTCTGAGTTTTTAAAGCCGTTCGCCATCGCGTATTCGGCCATCATGCTCGACCGCATCTTTTCGCCCGGCGGCAACATCAACGAGTTTCTTCGCAAGATGGGCGTCTACCTGGGCATTTCGCTCTTTCTGATCTTTGTTCAGCCCGATTTTGGCACCGTTCTGATCATCTTGTTGACCCTCATGTGCATGGCGTTGTTTGCGGGATTGGACCCCAAATATATCGTTTGGACGGTCGTTGCCGGCATCGCCGTCATTGCGATCGCCCTTATCGCCGAGCCGTATCGTATGACGCGTGTCGAGGTTGCTTGGAATCCTTGGGCAGACGAATATGGTGACGGCTATCAGGCCACGCTTGCCATCATGGCGTTTGCCTCGGGCGGCCTGTTCGGTCGCGGTATCGGCAACTCCACCATGAAGTACTCGTATTTGCCCGAGGCGCATAACGACTACATCTTGGCTATTATCGGCGAGGAAGTTGGCTTTATCGGAACCGTGCTGTTCTTCTTGGTGTTTGCGATGCTGATCTACTCGGCGTTTCGCATTGCCGAGCAGGCGACCGATCGTCGGGGCGCGCTTATGGCGTCTGGCTCCGCGGTCATTCTCGCGGTGCAGTTTTTGATTAACGCGTTGGGCATCCTCAACGTGTTTCCCATGACGGGCAAGCCGTTGCCGTTTATTAGCTACGGCGGTTCGTCGATTATTGTGTCGCTTATGCTTGCCGGGTTGATCCTGCGCGTTTCGTACGAGAGCGCTCGTCGCGATGAGTACGACCGTCGCCGCGAGAGCTTTGCCGTTATGGATGAGAGTACCGCCGGCGTGCCCCACGTGCGCGGCGAGCGATCTTCGCGTAACGGCTTTACCGTTCTGGATGGCTCTGCGACCGAGCCGGTGGCCCGTCCGCGTCAGCGAACAGCGCCGCAAGGTCGTCCGCAGCGCCCCACTCCTCGCAATGCGGGCGGCGGATATAATCGAATCGATTTGAATTCGGACCCGTCGGCGCGTTTGCGCACCGATGACCAGGGGCCGCATGTACGAAGGGATTATCATGACCGATAAGATGACCGTTGCTATTGCAGCTGGCGGCACGGCAGGACATATCAACCCCGCGCTCGCCTTGGCCGAGGAGCTGCGTGACCGCGGTCATCACGTTGTGTTCGTGGGCCAATCGCGCAAGCTCGAGGGCCGTCTGGTTCCCGAGGCCGGATTCGATTTTGTGCCCATCACGGTCACGGGCTTCGATCGCTCCCGTCCCTGGACGGCGCTGACCTCGCTGTGGCGCGTCAACAAGGCGAAGCGTGCGCTCGCCGGTCACTTCTCGAAGGTCGGCAAGCCCGATGCCGCTATCGGTTTTGGTGCTTACGTTGAGGTCCCGCTGCTGGGCTGGTGCAAGGACGCCGGCGTTCCGTATCTGCTGCACGAGCAGAACTCTGTTCCGGGTCTGGCCAATAAGATGATGAACTCACATGCCGCTCGCGTGTGCATTTCGGTGCCTGCGGCCCGCGCGGTCTTTGAGCGCGAGGGCGACTCCGACCATGTGCTCATGACGGGCAATCCCGTGCGTCGTTCGGTGATCGAGGGCGATCGCGCCCGCGGTCGCAAGACACTCGGCGTGCCCGAGGACGCGACGCTTCTGCTCGTCTTTGGTGGTTCGCTCGGTGCTCAGCATCTCAACGAGCGCGTTGTCTCGCTCAAGAGCGAGCTGCTAACCCGCGAGAATCTCTACATTTTGCATTCGACGGGTGCCGACGGCTTTGAGGAGACCGAGCGCGCTTTGGCGCTGACGCCCGAGGAGGCGAAGCGCTATCGTGTCCAGCCCTACATCGACAACATGGGCGATATGCTGGCTGCGGCCGATTTGGTGCTCTCGCGTTCCGGTGCCTCGAGCGTGGCCGAGATCGCCGCGCTTGCCGTGCCCTCGGTACTCGTGCCGTATCCGCACGCCACGGCCGATCACCAGACCACGAATGCGCGTTACCTGGTCGATGCCGGTGCCGGCGTGCTATGCGCCGATGCCGATATCGATGCCCCTGCCTTTGCCGACGAGCTGCTGCACCTGCTCGATGACGCTGCGGCGCGTGATGCCATGCGTCAGGCGGCGCGTGGCTTGGCCCAGGACCGTGCCGCCGCACTTTTGGCCGACGCGGTAGAGGGATTGCGTTAGTTAGACGGGATATCGCCGGTCGCCCTCGCGCGGATGCGGTAGGTGCGGTACAGTTAACGGGTTACAGGCAGTGTTTACGCAAGGAGTACACGAGCACATGGCTGATTCCCAGACTGCAACCTCCGCGCCCGAGTTCAAGAGCGCCCACTTTATCGGTATCGGTGGCGCCGGCATGAGCGGCATCGCCCTCGTCCTGCACGAGCGCGGTTATACCGTTACCGGCTCCGACCTTAAGACGTCGCGCTATATTCGCCAGCTTACCCGCGCTGGCGTGAAGGTCCACGTGGGCCACGAGGCTGCGACGATCGACGAGGTCAAGCCCGACGTGGTCGTGGCCTCCACCGCTATTCCCGAGTCCAACCCCGAGCTCGTGCGTGCCCGCGAGCTCGGTATTCCCGTGTGGCCCCGCGCCAAGATGCTCTCGGCTCTGGGCCACGGCTACACCACCGTCGCCGTTGCCGGCACGCACGGCAAGACCACGACGTCTTCGATGTGCGCCACCATGCTCGACCGCATGGGTCTGGACCCCAGCTTCCTGATCGGCGGCATCGTCGAGGGCTACGACACCAACGGCAAGAACGGCTCGGGTGACTACTTTGTCGCCGAGGCCGACGAGTCCGACAGCTCGTTCCTGTTCCTGAACCCCAACGTGGTCATCGTGACCAACGTCGAGGCCGACCATCTCGATCACTACTCGGGCATCGAGGAGATTGAGGCCACCTTTGCCAAGTTTATGGGGCTGGTGGGCGAGGACGGCACCGTCATCGTTTGCGGCGAGGACCCGCATCTGGTCGAGCTCGCCAAGTCGACGGGCCGTCATGTGCTTTCCTATGGCTTTGCCGAGAACAACGACATCGTCTGCGTACATCCGGATGTCAAGGGCATCCAGAGCGACTTTATCGTTCGCTTTGAGGACGGTACCGAGCACGCTGTCGAGATTAAGAGCAACCCCGGTCGTCACAACATGCTCAACGCCACGGCCGTCTTGACCGTCGCCCATGTCCTGGGCCTCGATATCGACGCCGCCGCTAAGGCACTTTCGAGTTTTGAGGGCGTCCGCCGTCGCTTTTCCCACGTGGGCGATATCGACGGCATCACGGTGGTTGACGATTACGGCCATCATCCCACCGAGATCAAGGCGACGCTCGCTGCCGCCTCTTCGCTGGGCTACAAACATGTCGATGTCGTGTTCCAACCGCACCGCTATTCGCGCCTGCAGGCTCTGTGCGATGACTTTGCCGATGCCTTTGCCAACGCCGATAAGCTGCTGCTGATCGATGTGTTCTCCGCCGGCGAGATGCCGATTCCGGGCGTTACCTCCAAGATGCTCGCAGATACCGTTCGTGCCAAGCACCCCGGCAAGGAGGTCGTGTACTGCTCCAGCCGTCTTGAGCTCAACCAGGAGCTTGAGAAGCTCGTGGGCGAGGGCGACCTGCTGCTCACCATGGGTGCCGGCGACGTTACGACCGTCGGCCCCGAGTTCATCGAGTATCTGACTGCCAAGAAAGACGCTTAACCTCTATGGGTCTGTTTAACGCCGTCATGGCGCTTTCGGGCATGATCGACACGGACGTGGTCGAGGACGAACGTCTTGCACGCCATACAAGCTATCGTATCGGCGGCAAGGCCGACCTCTTTGTGACGTGCCATAGCTACCATGCCCTACGTCGCGCCGTGGCGGTGCTTGACCGCGAGCAGGTGCCGTGGGTGATTATCGGCAAGGGGTCCAACCTGTTGGTTGCCGATGCCGGTTATCGCGGCGCCGTTATTTCGCTGGGACGTGAGTTTCAGCGCACGGTTGTTGCCGAGGACGGCTGCACGCTGACCGTTGGTGCGGGCGTGATGTTCGCGCGTTTGGTCAACGACGCCTTGTCGCGTGGGCTTTCGGGCCTTGAGTTCGCGGTCGGTATTCCCGGTTCGGTCGGCGGCGCCGTGTCCATGAACGCAGGTACGCGGACCGAGTGGATCGGCTCCCTTATCGAGGACGTGGTTACGTTTGATCCGGCGTCCGGTATTAAGCACTATGCAGGGTCCGAGATCGCTTGGGGGTATCGCGAGTGCAGCTTGCCGCGTAACGAGATCATTCTCGAGTGCGTGCTTAAGCTCAAGGCTGCGCCCAAGGCCGACATTCGCGAGCGCATGGAGCGGTACCTGACGCGCCGCAAGCGCACGCAGCCCATGGGCCGTGCATCCTGCGGATCGGTCTTTCGCAACCCGCCCGACGCAAGCGTGGGCAAGTTGATTGAGGATTGTGGATTAAAGGGTTTTTCGGTTGGCGGTGCGGAAGTTTCGCCCGTACACGCTAATTTTATCGTTAATAACGGAACCGCTTCGGCCGATGACGTGGCCGCGGTTATCAGGCATGTGCACGGAAAGGTGAGGGAGGCGTATGGCATCGAGCTCAGACCGGAAGTTAAATTCCTCGGCTTCTAGAGCATCGAAACCAACCTTCCGCCGCGCCGGAGGGCGTTCCGGCGCACCTGCCCAGCCTCAACATAAGCCCGCCATGCCCTCCAAGTCTGTTGGGTCCGTTCGTCCTGCCAAGCGCCCGGTCGTCGGCTCGCAGCTGGGAGGACGCCCCGCTTCTAAAAAGGCGAGTCGTCCGGCTTCGCGTCCTTCGGTGACGCCCAAGCCGGCGATGGGCACCAAGACCTCCCGGCCCATGGCGACGCCCAGGCCTTCGCTGGGAGCTCGTGCGTCGCATGCCAGCCGTACGTTGGCTGGCGCTAAGCCGCGCTCACTGACATCGGTACCCGCCGCCAAGGCGTCTTCGGCAAAAAAGGGCATCAATCCTCTGTCATCGCTCGGTGCCATGGCAAGCAAGACTACCGACGCCGCTTCTGCCATTAAGGGTAAGGGCAAGATCGCGGGCGGCATCCTGGCAGCTGTGGCCTTACTTGCCATTATTGCCATCGTCGTCATCAACTCCGGCCTGTTCGCCGCCACCGATATTCAGATTCATGGCAGCGAGCATGTGACCAAGCACGACGCCATGCAGCTCATCAATCTTCCCGAGGACACGTCGCTCTTTAACGTGGATCCCGATCAGATTACCGAGGGCCTCAAGCAAAACCCGTGGGTCTCGGGCGTGGATGTCCAGCGCCAGTTTCCCCATACGCTTATCATCACGCCGACGGAGCGTAAAGTTATCGCCATTGCGTATATCAGCTCCGACGACCTTGCCTGGGCTATCGGAGACGATGACACCTGGATCGCTCCGCTGTCGACGTCTGTCGAGGTGGACGACCAGGGGAACGTCATTACATCGGGGGAGGGTGCCAAAACCCTGACCGGCATCGATGCGGCCCTGGCGCTTGCCAAGCACTACGGCGCCGTGTTGTTGACTGACGTCTCGGCCGATGTCGCACCGGTTTCGGGTCGGGCGGTGAGCTCCAAGGCCGTCAAGGCCGGCCTGGATTACGCACGCGGTTTTTCGAGCGAGTTCTTGGGCCAGGTGAAGGATATTTCCACGCCTTCCGTTGAGGCTATCTCGGCAAATCTCGACAACGGCGTCGAGGTGTCGCTGGGCGATTCGGACGATATCGCCAAGAAAGAACGCATCGTGACCAAGCTGCTTTCGCAGGTAGAGGGCGTAACCTATATCAATGTGCGCTCTCCGGGCAACTACACGTTTAGGAACGCACCGACCGCCTAGCATCCTAAACGGCTTTGTTGAGGGGCCATACCACGCCGTTTATCTGGTTTGTTTGGTTTTCACGGT
>JAFEHB010001349.1_pt1 | contig 10198 bp, 7 predicted proteins | sample 9267121 | NCBI WGS metagenome assembly JAFEHB01 (sample SAMN17103336, study PRJNA684904) | human gut metagenome | isolation source: diarrhea sample from child under the age of five | host: Homo sapiens | place: South Africa: Mafikeng, Mafikeng Provincial Hospital | collected 2019-09 | reverse complement strand
TATTCGCCTACACGTCGCGCGGCCTTACGCCCGAAGCGGCCCTGGGCGCCTCTAAGATCATCCTGTCCGAGACCATCGCTTCTGCCATCTGCTTTACTGACGGCAAGCAGGTGCTGGCAAGCTGGGGCGAGGACTCGGCAAAATGTCCTGCCGGAACCCCGGTAGTGCTCAAGACCACACTCAACGTGATTGAGACGGGCGAGCAGAACGTGTTTTCGCGTGACGCCCCCAGTGAGACGGGCGGTTATTTTCTTCGTCTGCGCGCCGGCATTGTCGCGCCGCTTACCATTCGCGGGCATTGCGTGGGCACACTCGAGCTGTACTATCCCCGCCTGAGCAGCATCGATATGCGCCAGACGGCGTTGGCCTCGGGTTTTGCCGATCTGATTTCCACGCAGCTCGCCAGCTTTGAGCTCGAGCGCCAGGACGAGCTTACGGCCCGCGTTGAGCTTCGCGCTCTGCAGTCGCAGGTCGATCCGCATTTTCTATTCAATACCATTAGCACTATCGTATCGCTCGTTCGAACCGAGCCCGACAAGGCGCGATCGTTGCTGATCGACTTTTCAAACTACTATCGTCAGACGCTTTCTGACTCCGATACGCTCACCACGCTCGAGCACGAGGTGGAACAGGGCACCCGTTATATCAATCTTATGCAGGCCCGGTATGGCGACGGCCGTCTGCGCGTTTCGGTCGACATCGACTTTGAGGTGCGCGACAGCCTGGTGCCGCCATTTATCTTGCAGCCGCTGCTCGAAAACTGCATCAAGCATGCGCAGCGCGAGACCGAGCCGCTTTCTATTCGTGTTAGGGCTTTTGAGACCGATGACGGCTTGGAGATCATCGTTGAAGATGACGGCATCGGTATGAGCGAAGAAGTCCGCGCGCATCTGTTTGAGCAGCATCGCCGAGAGGAGCCCGAGAGCATTACCGCCGACGGCTCCATCAAACGAGGTTGCGGCCTGGCGCTCTTCAACGTGCATCAGCGCATCCATTTCTTTTTCGGAGAAGATTCTGGCATGCGCGTGAAGTCCCAGGAGGGCGTGGGAACACAGGTCATCATTGAATTGAACGGCGAGCCGCATGAGCCGGCGCCGCTAACGGTGTAGCATGCGGTTGGAATGAGAGAAAAAGAGGGGAAGCGCATATGTCCGAGGGCTGGGACATCTTGGTGGTTGATGACGAGCCTCCAATTAGGGCTGAGCTACGCTATCTGTTGGAACAGGATGCGCGTGTGGGTCAGATTGCCGAGGCGGGCAATGTCACCGAAGCCGTGGAGTCGATTCTGTCGAACAAGCCCGACGTGCTGTTTTTAGACATTACCATGCCCGGTCGCTCGGGAATTGAGCTTGCCGAGACGCTGCAGAACCTAAAGACGCCACCGGTCGTGGTGTTTGTGACGGCATTTGCCGAGTATGCGGCGGACGCTTATAACCTCGATGCTGTCGATTACGTCGTCAAACCGGTCGAGGATGCCCGCCTGTCAAAGGCGCTCGACAAGATCGAGACCGCCCTGGGTGCTCGTCGTGTCGTCCATGCTCCGCGCCAGCCTTTGCGCCTGACGGTGGATCGCGGGGGCAAAAGGGTGTTCATTCCCGTGGCGGATGTATGCTACTTTGAGGCGCGCGCCGATTTTTGCAACGCCGTCTGCGCCGAGGGGACATACCTGATCAATGAGTCGATTTCCTCACTCGAGCGTCGCTTGGCCCACGAGGGCTTTATCCGCGTTCATCGCAGCTATCTGGTCAATTTGGAAGACGTGCATAATGTCGAGATCGGCCCCACGGGCCTGATGGAGCTCAGGCTCGACCGTGTGAGCTCGACGGTGCCCGTGTCCCGTCGTCGCGCTGCCGAGGTTAAGGCGCACTTGGGGCTTGCGTAAGGGTCGGTGCACCATCGTTTACCACCGCGCCTTTGCGATGGGCCTGCTGTCGCACTACGTGCTCGACCGTAATGCCCTCCCCTTTGTCTACGAGCGGCAGTTTGGCATTATCGAGTCCGATCCCGAGCTGGAGGATTCGGGCAGCCAGGTCCATGCGGTGCTCGAGAGCGACCTGGACGTACTGATGCTGCAGGTCAAGCGCGACGGCGCCACGGTCGACGACTATCCGCCTGCGGGCGAGATTGAATCTGGTGTCCAATTCATCCCACCCACTCCAAAAGCCTCCCATTTCTTGGACATGAGAAATGGGAGGCAGTTCAAATTTCAAGGGTTCGCCGTTTTCGATTCGCGTTTAAGTGTGTCGCTAGTTGTGCACGACTACGCAGTCGCCGACATTGATCATGTCGTAGAGTTCTGCCGCTTTGGAGGGCGGAAGGTTGATGCATCCATGGCTGCCCACACTTAAGTAGGCATTGGGGTTGGAGAAGCTGGAAGATGCTTGCCAGTTGGCATCATGAAGGCCCACGGCACCGCTGATGAAGGACATCCAGTAATCGACGTAGGAGATGTAGATGGGCTTTCCGGTCTCTGGGTCTTTTTTGCCGGTGAGCTTAACGTTGCGCTCCTTGTTGTTGATGGAGTAAATGCCGGTAGAAGATGCATTGCCCTGATTGGGATTGCCCGAAATGATGCCAGACTCCCATTTGAGGTTGCCGTCTGCGTCGTAGAAGCGCGCGTGCTGCTCGGAAAGGTCGACATCGACATAGGCGCCCCAATCGGGCTGGCCCGCATCGGTGTATTTTGCAGCGGTCTGCTTGGTGGGGATGTCGATATCGCCCGTCTGCTTGTTGGCAACGGCGTCTTGGATCTTCTGGGCGAGGGATGCCTCGTCGCTAATCCAGCCATACGTGCCGCCGCCGATGGTGACTTGCTTGCCATCCGGGCGCGTGTAGGTGCGCTCGCTGCCTGCGGTGTCGAGTTTGGTTTTGGCTAGATTGTGAATCCATTCGGCAAGCTGATCGTGGTTGAGCGTGGGCTTGAGCGAATCATCGAAAGTGATCCACTTGCACATCTGGGTACCGTTGAGCGTAGCCACGGTGGCTCCGCCCAACTTGAGATTCACATTGACGCCGAGCAGCTCATTTGCTGCGTCGCAGGCCTTTTGGAGCTGTTCGTCGGTGGCGCCTCCGGCGAGGGGATCGTAGGCAGAATCGTCAAGGGAGCAGGTGGTCTGAGCGTGCTCGATGGCTTCCGTTGCCGCCTTTGTTACCGTATCGGCATTTAGGCGCTGGCTCGAACGCGCCTTCTCGACGGTGAACTTGCCGGCGTCGGCGTCATAGGCGCCAGCGGCATCGAAGGTGCCGGGTCGGTCATGGTTGAAGGCATCGATGGCAGCGGAGAGCTCCTTGTTAAAGGCGTCTTTGTCGTAGGTTGCCTTGACCGTCTCGTCGAGAGAGGCGAGGTTTTCCTTGGCGTTACCCGTGGCGAGCGATCGGATGAGCTGGACAGGCCAGAGGAAGGCGGAATCTCCCGCTAGAACGGCTTGTGCCTCGGCTTTAGCGTCGATGGAGAATGTCCCTTTGGCAGGCGTAAAGGTCCAGTCCATGCCACAGCCGGTAAGGTGCATCGAGTAGTTTGAAAGCGAGGATTCGATTCGCTCCGCTGCGGTGTTTGCCGTGGCAAGAGACACATCCACGCCGGCGATCGACGTATTGGGATAGTAGATATTGGAGAAGGCGATGACGCCGGCAATGTAGGCTACGACAACGATGGCCGCCACGATAGCGGCTGCGATTTTGCCGCGTTTGCGGTTCTTGGGCTCTTGGGGTGCAGAATCACCTGCATTTGAAGTGGCCTTTGAGGAAGCCATATGAGTGGGCGCGTGGTGTGTGCCAGCGGGCTGCTGAGCGCGCGTGTTTGCCGAACGGGCGCGAGTTGCCTGTGAGGCGGGGGGCATGATTCGGGTAGAGCTGTGCGTTACGGGACAAGGCGGGGTTATGCCGCCGTTTCCGGATTGTGCATCAAATGCCATCGGGTCTTTCCTTGATTTGATTGAAAACTTGCCATCTAGCAAAGGCGATTATACCTATTCGACCTTGAATAGGGTGCACGATATGGAGTTTTCACCACTTTTTGAGGAGCATTTGAGGTATGGGAACGGCGGCGTTGCAAACGCTAAGCGCAAATGCCGCAGCGGGCGCATGCCAAGAGCGCGGAGGGCGCCTGGGCGATGCCGCCGCGTGCGGTCTCGCGAAGGCTTGCGGGCAGGGCATGGCCTACGCCGAGCATGACTTTTGCCATCTCGTCAAAGGGGACAAGGCTGGCTATGCCGGAAAGTGCGAGCTGCGCGGAGGAGAATGCGGCTGCCACTCCTATGGCGTTTCGTGTTTGGCAGGGCACTTCCACGAGTCCGCCCACCGGGTCGCATACGAGGCCCAAGAGGTTGGAGAGTGCCAAAGAGGAGGCGTGGAGTGCCTGCTCGGGCGTGCCACCCATCATCTGGACAAGCGCCGCTGCTGCCATGGCGGCTGCGCTTCCGACCTCGGCTTGGCAGCCGCCTTCGGCTCCCGCTACGCAGGCTGAGGTCGTAAGGTTGAGCCCGATGGCTGCCGCGCAGAAGAGCGCCTCTATGATGGTCTCGTCGCTGGCATCGAGATGCTCGGCCAGTGCCAGGACGCACCCGGGGACGATGCCGGAGGAGCCTGCCGTAGGCGCCGCGACGATGACGCCCATGGATGCGCTTCGCTCGAGCACAGCCATGGCCTTGGCGGTCGCAGCGGTTTGGACCTCGCCCAAAAGGGAGAGACGCGTTGTTTGCGAAGCTGTTGCCACGCGCTGCGCTTCGCCGCCCAGGAATCCGCCAAGAGAGGGCGTGGGGTTTGCAAGGGGAGCGCTGGTCTCTTCGCGCATGACATCAAGGGTGCGCGCCATGGTGGCGTCGGCGCGTTTTTCGCCGATGAGGCGGTGTTCGCGTAGCTTCATGACGGCTCCAATGCTCATGTTGCGCTCGCGGCAGGCATCGAGAAGTTGGGCGCCGTCATCAAAGAGCTCGGGTGTCGAGACGCCGGGGGAGAGCGAAGAGGCAGATCCGGGCAGCTCGATATAGGTTGCGAAGTCTACGTGATCGAGATTTTTAAGCACAGGGAGCACCTCGCCGCAGGCGGCTCCGTCGGTCTCGAAGACGGAGTAGGCCTGACCGCCCTGTTCGGTGCGATATGTGCGGCAAAAGGCGATGTTGACATGTGCATAGGCAAGCAGGTTGGTGAGGGCGGCGAGCACGCCTGGCAGGTCGCGATGGGCTACGAACAAGGTACTGTACATGCCGGAGATGTCGACGCCCACGCCGTTGATGCGGCTAATGCGCATTTTGCCTCCGCCGAGGCTTTCGCCGCGCACCTGCATGGACTCGCCGCGGGCGTTTTTCATATCGATATCGACGGTGTTGGGATGGATGGACCCGTCGTCACCGGCAACGTCGAAGGCGTAGGTGAGCCCATGGGCGCGTGCGATGTCGAAGGCGTCGCGAATGCGCTCATCATCGGTATCGAGGCCCAAGATGCCGGCCACGAGGGCACGGTCTGTACCGTGGCCTCGGTAGGTGTGGGCAAAGCTGTTCCAAAGCGTGAAGGTCACGTCGGTGACGTCCCCGTCGACAAGTGAGGCGGCGACCTGCGCGCAGCGCAACGCCCCGGCGGTGTGGGAAGACGAGGGGCCCACCATAATGGGGCCGAGGACCTCGAATGCTGAGGTTGTGGCAAGTGTTTGCGGGGTTCCAGACACGGTGACTCCTAACTGCGAGGTTGGCGGTTGGCATGCCGAGTTTCGGCTCGGTCAGGTCCTGCGCAAGACGAAGCGTCCACTGGACGCTTCTTTGCGTGCGGAATCTACCGAAACTCGGCATGCCAACCGCCTCTAGGATAGGGCATTCGCGTCCCTACGGCTAAGCGGGGAGAAAAAGAGTGTGCGCTTCGCGCACGTTGGATAGGGAAAGAGCCCGGCGGTGGGACCGGGCTCTTTTGAAGGTGCTGTATCTGTGTGACTACAGGTATCTGTGTGACTACAGGGAACTACAAAGCCATCGTCTTGGCGCGGGCGATGCGGGCCATGCAGTCTTCGCGGCCGATGAGCGCCATGGTTTCCGAAAGCGGGGGGCTCACCAAATTGCCGCAAATCGCCACACGAACGGCCTGGAAGACGATGCGCTTCTTGAGGTCGAGCGTCTCGGGCAACGGCTCCAGGGCGGCGTCGATGGCCGCAGGCGTCCACTCGGCATCGGCGAGTGCCACCTTGGCCTCATCGAGAATGGCGCCCATACCCTCTTTGGCGAGACCTTTGGCCACGGACTTCTCGTCGTACTCGAGCGTCTCGGCAGTGGCGAAGATGGGGGAGGCTACCGTAACGACATCCGCCGGGAACTTGGTGCGCGGCTTTGCGATGGCGGCAAGCGCATCGATCCAAGCCTCATCGTACTCAAGGTTGCCTTCGATCATGCCGGCCTCATGCAGCTCCGGAATCATGATCTTATCGGCGAACTCCTTATCGGTCATGGTGCGAATGTACTCCGCCTGGATCCAGTCGAGTTTCTTGGGATCGAACGTAGCCGGGTTTTTGGACACGTGATCGAGCGAGAATTTGGAGGCAAGCACGTCGCGGGGAACGATCGTCGTTTCGCCATCGAGAGACCAGCCGAGCAACGCCAGGTAGTTGACGAAGGCATCGGGCAGGTAGCCCTGGTCGCGGTACTCCTCCACCGAGGTGGCGCCATGGCGCTTGGAGAGCTTCTTGCCGTCAGCGCCCAAAATCATGGAGATGTGCGCGAACGTGGGCACGGGGGCGCCGAGTGCCTCGTAGACCATAACCTGGCGCGGCGTGTTGGAAAGGTGGTCGTCGCCGCGGATGACGTGGGTGATGCCCATCATGGCATCGTCAACCACGGTGGCGAAGTTGTACGTGGGGGTGCCGTCGGAGCGGAAGATGACGAAGTCGTCAAGCTCGCGGGCGTTAAATGTAACCTCACCGTGGACGGCATCGTGAATCACTACGTCGCCGCGGTCCTCGGGGACCTTGATGCGCAAGACATACGGCTCGCCGGCGTCAATACGGGCGCGAGCCTCTGCAGGGTCGATATTGCGGCAGGTGCGCTGGTAACCCTGGAACGGGTCCTTGCGCGCCTGGGCGGCAGCACGATCTTCGGCGAGCTTTTCGGGGGTGCAGAAGCACGGATAGGCACGGCCCTCATCCCAAAGCTTTTGGGCGGCGGCACGATACAGGTCCAGGCGCTCAGTCTGAGCATAGGGGCCGTGCTCGCCGCCGACTTCCGGACCCTCGTCCCAATCAAGGCCCAGCCAGCGCATCGCGCGCAGGATGATCTGAGTGTTTTCGTCGGTAGATCGGGTGGGGTCGGTATCGTCGATGCGCAGGATGAAGGTGCCGCCATTGGCGCGGGCAAATGCCCAGTTGTAGATGGCGGTACGAGCGCCGCCGATGTGCAGCTTACCGGTGGGCGACGGTGCGAAGCGGACGCGAACGTCTGAGCTCATGGATGCTCCTTGCATAGATAGGTTCAACTGTTTGACCCATGCATTATAGAGCACAAGCGGCTCCGGCGGCATATCGAGCGCGGTATCGGCGTAAATGACGGATAATACCATCCGGTTGAAGGCGTGAGGAGAACGGGTTTCTTTGGCAGGGTCTCGTTTGCGCCCACAGAGGAGACGACCATGCATGGCAAGGTGATGCTCATGACGAGTCACGTGAGGGCGGTATTCATCTTCTGGTCGAGAAATCCCGCGCGTGCGGCAACGATGACGCCGACGATGGGGATGCACAAGGTGAGCATCTGCAGGAAGATGGTCGTGAAGGTCATGGGCTAGCCTTTGATGGTTGTGGTGGTTTGCAAGGTGAAACGGGGTGTCATTCTACGCCGGGAGGGCTTTGGTGCCGTATGGGGCCACTCATCGGATTATTCGGTGCAAATGGCACACTGACGGGAGCGTTAATGACCCGGGAGGACTACACTTGATTGCGTTTAATAGGCAGTGGAGTAGAATGTCTGCCTACACATATGCTCGACGGAATGGTAACGGTCGTCGGGCGCGTTATTGAAAGGGGCATGCCATGCCAGCTACTAATCGTTCCACCTCCGATCTCGGTAACTTCGTGTTCACATCAGAATCTGTGACCGAGGGACATCCCGACAAGATCGCAGACCAGGTGTCCGACGCTATTCTCGATGCCATTCTTGCCAAGGAGGCCGCGCTGCAGGCCCAAGGCTACGTGGCGCCCAACGGCGTACCCGCTAACGTCGATAACGTCCGTTGCGCATGCGAGACACTCGTGACCACCGGAACCGTGATCGTTGCCGGTGAGATTCGCACGCAGGCTTATGTTGACGTGCAGCAGATCGCACGCGACACCATTCGTCGCATCGGCTATGACCGCGCCAAGTACGGCTTTGACTGCGATACGTGCGGCGTCATGAACCTCATCCACGAGCAGAGCCCCGATATCGCCCAGGGTGTGGATGAATCCTTTGAGACCCAAAGCGGTGCCACCACCGACCCGATCGACCTGATCGGTGCAGGCGACCAGGGCATGATGTTCGGTTACGCTTCAAACGAGACCTCGACGTTGATGCCCATGCCGCATTACCTGGCGAGCCGCCTTGCCGAGCGTCTGGCCGAAGTTCGCCATGACGGCACCCTGCCGTATCTGCGCCCCGATGGCAAGACTCAGGTCACCGTTCGCTATGAGGACGGCAGGGCAGCGGGAGTGGACACCATCGTCGTCTCCACGCAGCATGCAGCCGAGATCGAGGATATGGGCATCATCAAGAACGACATGATCAAGCACGTGATTGCTCCCGTTATGGACGCCGAGGGCATCGATTGGCGCGACGCCGACATTTACGTTAACCCCACCGGTCGTTTTGTCGTTGGTGGCCCGATGGGCGACACCGGTCTTACCGGCCGCAAGATCATCGTCGATACCTATGGCGGCATGGGCCGTCATGGTGGCGGTGCCTTCTCGGGCAAGGATTGCACCAAGGTCGACCGTTCTGCCGCTTACGCTGCGCGCTGGGTTGCCAAGAACGTGGTTGCCGCCGGTCTTGCCGATCGCTGCGAGATCGAGCTTGCATACGCTATCGGAGTCTCTAAGCCGCTTTCCGTTATGGTCGATACCTTTGGTACCGCCCATGTGGATGAGGATCGCATCGTCGAGGCCATCAACAAGACTTTTGACCTGCGACCCGGTGCTATCATCCGCGACCTCGATCTGCGTCGTCCGATTTACGAGAAGACCGCCGCTTATGGTCACTTTGGCCGCAACGATCCAGACTTTACGTGGGAGAAGACAGATCGCGTCGATGAACTTCGCGCGCTGTGCGGCATGAGCGCATAGCCTGGGTTAGAATTGAGGTATGAACAAGCAGCCCTCGCTCTTTCCCCAATTGGATAGTAAGCCGAAGGAGGCGCCTGCTCTCGCGGGCGCCTCTTCCTTATCTGCCGCCCCGTGTGCTTACGTGCGCGTGGTGGTTGATATTCCCTCGCGTGCACTTTCGGAGCCATTTACCTATGGCGTGCCAGAAGAGCTGGCGGCTACGGCGCTTGTTGGCGCTACGGCGCTTGTGCCCTTTGGGTCCCGTATGGCGCTGGGCTATATCTGCGAGCGTATGGACAGCCTGCCTTTGAGCGGGGAGGGCTCCGTGCCCCACCCTCCGCGCATCAAGTGCATTCGCGATATCTTGGCTGCGCCTGCTTTTACCGAGCAGTCTGCATGCATCGCCTTTTGGATGGCGCGCGAGTACGTGGCTTCGGTTTCCGAGTGCCTGCGGCTCTTTTTGCCTCCCGGTGGGACGCCTCGTCTTGTGCGCGACGCCAAAGGGTCCTATCACGTGGAGGCGCCTGCCACGCCCGAAGCGCACGAGCGATGGGTGTCCCTTACCGAAGAAGGCCGGTCTTTTGAGCCGGCCGCACGGGCCGTACGCCAGCGACAGGTGCTCGGCGCCCTGGCCTGCGGGCCGGTGACCACGCGCGAGCTGCGCGTTCTCTATACCGATATGTCCGCCACGGTGCGTGCCCTCGAGCGTCGCGGCGTGGTGCGTGTCGAAGAACGTCGCGCATGGCGCGGATGCGAGGATGCGACGACGTTGTCTTCTGCCAATGGCGCGGCGCCCGTTGCGCTCACGGCAGGGCAGCAAGAGGCGCTCGAAGCCATCGAGCATGCGCGCGATGATACGGCCGGTCGTGTTGTTGTTGTCGATGGCGTGACCGGTTCGGGCAAGACCGAGGTGTATCTTTCTGCCATCGAACGGGT
>JAFEHB010001342.1_pt1 | contig 10258 bp, 10 predicted proteins | sample 9267121 | NCBI WGS metagenome assembly JAFEHB01 (sample SAMN17103336, study PRJNA684904) | human gut metagenome | isolation source: diarrhea sample from child under the age of five | host: Homo sapiens | place: South Africa: Mafikeng, Mafikeng Provincial Hospital | collected 2019-09 | reverse complement strand
ACATCATTATGTATAAAAAGTATAAAAAAGAACAGGCGGGGATTGTTTTTGGACAATTTCCACCTGCTCTTTTTTGCATATATATCAATAATTGGTCCGGAGGACCAGTTTTGATGCCGGCAGCAACCATTAGATGCTACACAGTGTCATCAGATGTTCCAGTGAAAACACCTTTTCCTGATCCAGCAGTTCTTCCAGCGTATTCAGGTTCTGATCCGAGTGTTCCAGTTCCCGGGAGAATTGATAACAGACGGACACGAGATCCCTTGGTTCCAATTTTTCCCGTTTCCGGGCATAGAGTCCCAGCACCAGCTCTTCGATGAAGAGTGTACAGACTACCGCCATTTTTCCTTTGGCAAAGATTTTTTCATCATACACAGCACCACAGAAATATGTATACAGCCAGTATACCAGTAACTGTTCTTTCTGTACCTGCCATTCCGGGAAAGTATCCTGAAAATCAAGGAGAAGTTCCATATAGGATGTTTCTTCCGGACAGGTGTGATACAAAGAAATCAGTGTATCCTTTAAAAAACCGGTCCAGTCCGGTGAGAGAACCTCCAGTTTCGGAACGATGGTTTTCCAGATCTGTTTCATCAGATCAACCCGATCCATATCCGGAAAACACCGACCGGAAATCTTCTTTCGAAAAGCAGAAGAGAAACCGGACTGTTCATGTCGTGCGCGGATCGTTTCCCAGGAAAAAAGTTCCTGTTTATTCACCGCCAGCTGAAAATCATGGGTGCACACCAGAAGTTTTGCCATCCGATATCGTACCGGAACACTGCGATCCTGAAGCACAGTGAGCAGATAATCTCTCGTATCCATCAGCGCGCTGAACAGAAAGTAATCAAAATCTTCATAGGTTTCTTCGGCAGTTTCTTTTTCAAAAGTTCGAAAAGTAACAGGGTCTTTTTGGGAGAGGATGATCCGTGCTGCTTCCGGACAGGAGAGGGACAGGGATATTTCCCGCATACCCTCGAATTCTTCGATGTGCCGTGGATATCTGCGGCAGGTATCACAGAGCATCCCGGATCCCGCTTCTATATACATATCACAGAGATTTTCTTCATTTAAAAATGCACAGCGATGCCCGTACTGGCGGAAGGCATGTTCTTTCCAGTTGATATCGTTATGCAGCCGATTCCGGAAAGATCCCTGAAAATGGCGGTATTTGCTCAGACTTTTGTCATCGATCATGATCTGCCATCCCGCACAGCAGGTATCCGGACAGGCATCTGCGATACAGGAAAACTTTTTATAATAAGAAGGAAATGTAATTTGCATAAAATAAATAAACTCCTTTGAGATATGATTGGTGTTACAGATTATTATTAAATCCGGTAAATATTGTAGCACAGATTTTATAGATTGTAAAAAGCCTTTGGCTGCGGTACAATAAAATCATTGAGTAAAAAACAAAGGAAAAATAAATTATGAATAAGATACAGATTATTGTAAATAACGGTGCCGGTACCGGAAGTGCAGTGGCGGTATGGAAGGAAACAAAAGAATATTTACAGGAAAATGGAATATCATATAATGCATATCTGACCCGTTATGAAAAACATGCAGTGAAGCTGGCCGGACAGATCTGTGGAAAGATTCCGGAAGGACCCATCTATCTGCTGGTGGTAGGGGGAGACGGAACTATCAATGAAGTGCTGAATGGCATTACGGATTTTGATCGTGTCCGCCTTGGTGTGATTCCCACAGGATCCGGCAACGATTTTGCCAGAAATCTCGGAATCCTTCGGAATACCAGAGAAGATCTGCGGGAAATCACAGCCTGTATCGGCCAGGAACAAAACGGAGAAAAACTGCAGCGGATCGATCTTGGGAAAGTAAGCTGGGAAGGGTGTGAGAAGCCAAGAATCTTCGGTATCAGTGCAGGTGCCGGTCTGGATGCGATTGTATGTAAGAAGGCGTTGCATTCAAAGGTGAAAAAGATCCTGAACAGATTTCACCTGGGAAAGCTGACGTATCTGATGCTGACAGTTCAGACGCTGTTTTCCATGAGAACCTTTCAGGCGAATGTAACGACAGACGGGGAAACAGAGAATTATGAAAATATGATCTTTGCTGCAGCCATGAATCTGAGGGCAGAAGGCGGCGGGGTTCCGATGGCACCGGAAAGTGTACCGGATGATGGAAAGATCTCTCTGAGCAGTGCGTCCGGAATACCAAAATGGAAAACATTTTTCCTGCTTCCGCTGCTGGCAATGGGAAAACAGGGAAGAATCCGTGGATTTGATGTGAAAGACGGATCTGAGATCGTGATGGAACTGGATCAGCCGGTGGTACTGCATGCGGATGGAGAATATTGTGGGGATGTGCAGCATATTTGCTTTCATTGTATGAAAAATACGTTGTGGCTTTTACATAGATATACAGAAAAATAATAGTAAGGTGACGGGGGAGTACGAAAAATGGATAAGATAATGATGTGGGTGATGGCGATCTGTGCCCTGATCGGCGGCGTGGATCAGCTTGCGGGAAATAAGTTCGGTCTGGGCAGACGATTCGAGGATGGGTTTCAACTTCTCGGACCGACGGCGCTTTCTATGGCTGGGTTGATCTGTATAACACCGTTACTTTCACTGGGGCTGGAACATACGATTGTTCCACTTTACAGGATCCTTCATCTTGATCCGGGGATGCTGGGTGGTGTGCTGGCTATTGATATGGGCGGCTATCAGCTTTGTAAAGAACTGGCACAGGATCCGGCAATCGGCCGGTACGGTGGGATTATCGTGGGAGCAACCCTTGGATGCACCATTACTTTTACGATCCCTGTTGGAATGGGAATGTTGGGAGAACGGGAAAAACCATTGTTCGCCAAAGGAATTCTTGCAGGCTTATGCATGCTTCCAGTGGGAATCCTGACAGGGGGTCTGATGTGCGGTGTTTCTCTGGGAAAACTGCTTTTTCAGAGCATTCCGGTTCTGGTTCTTGCGGTTCTTCTGGCTTTTGGAATTTCCCGGTTTCCGGACGGAATGATCCATGGGTTTCGGGTATTTGCAACGGTGATCCGCAGTGCGGGTACTATAGGAATTGCGCTTGGAGCATTTTCTTATATGACGGGTCTGCAGCTGCTTCCCGGCCTGACTCCTTTGGATGAGGCACTGAAGGTGGTTTCCTCAATCGGAATTGTTCTCCTTGGCAGTCTGCCATTTGCGGAAATTTTGCAGAGACTGTTAAAGAATCCGCTGGAATGGATCGGAGAGAAAATCGGTCTTGGAAGGAACGGTACGGCAGGATTGCTGGTGGGAATAGTAAGCGCACTGCCGGTAATCGCAGATATGAAGCGGATGAACGAAAGAGAAATCGTCATGAATGCAGCCCTTCTGGTATGTGGCACATCTATGGTGGCGGCACATCTGGGATTTGTTCTCGGTGTGGATGCTCCGGCGACAGGAGCACTTCTTGCAGGAAAACTGACCGGAGGGATCGCCGGAGTCTGGATGGCATGGAGGATCATGAAATAAAAGATTACTGTCCACTCCGTGCCCAGCAACAATAAAAGATTCTGTTAATTTTTTTGTGCAATCTTTTGCTTGTCAAATATAAGAAGCTTCTGTATAATAAAAACGATTGCGAGCAGAAAGAACAGAAAGGAAAGTATATGAAAGGTTTGTATGATATCCACACACATATTATTCCTCATGTGGATGATGGTGCGGATACGATTGAAATCACAAAAAAGATCCTTCAGATGGAATATAACGATGGAGTGCGGACGATTTTCGCAACTTCGCATTTTCGAAGAAGGATGTTTGAGACACCGATGGAAAAGATCAGGCAGCAGTATCTTCAGGTTCAGCAGGCAGCAAAAGAGATTGCAGCGGATCTCAGGCTTATTCTGGGATGCGAGTTTCACGCCAATCTGGATATGGTAGAAACTCTGAATGCAGGGAAAAGACCAACCATGGGAGATACGCGGTTTGTACTGACAGAATTTTCCGAAGCACATGATTTTCGTTTTATTCAGGAAAGATGTTATGAGCTGATCAGCAACGGATATGAACCGATCATTGCACATGCAGAACGCTATCCGGTTATCAGAAAGAATCTGGAACATCTCGAACAGCTGGTGGATATGGGCGCATACATACAGATGAATGCGGACAGTATCAGCGGTGTGGAAGGCTGGGGTATGAAGAGATTCTGTAAAAAGGTTATGAAGCAGAACCTGCTGCATTTTGTAGGCAGTGATGCACATAATACAGGGGACAGAAAACCCCAGATGGGCCGTTGTGCCCAATATATGGAGAAGACTATGGGACGGGAGTATGCAGATAAGATTCTGATCAGAAATCCCCGTGAGATCATAGAGGAAGGAAGATAGGAGAAAGAATATGGAACAAAATCAGATGAACAACGATGAGATCGAGATCGATCTGAGGGAGATTTTCTCTGTACTGCTGAGTCACCTGGGAATCATTATCCTGTCCGGGCTTGTCCTGGGTCTGGTGGCAATCGTAGGAACGAAAGTATTTATCACCCCTCAGTATCAGTCCGTAACCAAGATGTATGTGCTGGCAAAACAGAACAACGATACACTGACCAGTGCAGATATGCAGACCAGTACCCTGCTGACAAAAGACTATGCAGAGATGATCCAGAGCCGTACCGTTACGGAAGCGGTTATTGCACAGCTTGGTCTGGATATGACACATGAACAGCTGGTAAACAAGATTTCCGTATCCAATACGACAGATACCCGTATCATTACTATCAGTGTACTGGATAAGGATCCTTATATGGCAAGAGACATTGCCAATGCAGTGCGTGATACAGCCGCTGAACATATCAAAAATGTTATGAATTCCGAAGCAGTTAACGTTGTAGATGAGGCCAATATCCCGGCTGAAAAATACAGCCCGAGTGTTTCAAAGAATGGTCTGATCGGTGGTGTCCTGGGATGTATGATCGCAGTTGCCATTATCCTGATCCGCTTTATTATGAATGATACCATTCAGACAGCAGAGGATGTAGAACGTTATCTGCAGCTTAGTACTCTGGGAACCATTCCTCTGTTACAGACGGATAAAAAGAAGAAAAAACGTGTGAAAAAACATAAAAGGAGATAAAAAGCTGTGGAAAATGTAGAAATTAAAGTGCAGGAGATGGACTACAGCGGAACAGAAGCCTATAAGTCTCTCCGTACCAATCTCCAGTTTTGTGGAGAAGATAAAAAAGTGATCGCAGTAACAAGCTGTACGCCAAATGAAGGAAAAAGCAGTGTGACCATGAATCTGGCAGTTTCCATGGCAGAAGCAGGAAAGAAAGTGATCCTGATCGATGCGGATATGCGAAAATCTGTACTGGTGGGAAGAACAAAAGTGAGAGGTTCTGTAAAAGGGCTGACCCACTATCTTTCCAAACAGGCACCTCTGATCGATGTGATCTGCTCCACCAATGTAAAGAATCTGAGCATTATATTTGCCGGACCGGTTCCGCCAAATCCTGCAGAACTGCTGGGAAGCCGTCATTTTAAAGCGATGTTGGATTCCCTCAAAAAAGTATATGATTACATATTGATCGATACCCCGCCTCTGGGAAGCGTTATCGACAGCGCGATTATCGCGGAAGAATGTGATGGTGCGATGATCGTCATCGAATCCGGTGTGATCAGTTATCGGTTTGCACAGGACGTAAAGCAGCAGCTGGAAAAGAGTAACTGTCCGATCCTTGGTGTTGTTCTGAATAAAGTAGATATGTCCAAACAGGGCTACTACGGTAAATATTATGGCAAATACTATGGAAAATATGGAAAATACGGCAAGTATGGACATGAAGATTAAACAGAGGAAGGCGTGGAAAAAGAAATGAAAAAAGGTATCATAGCAATTATGGTGATTCTGTGTCTTGGACTGATGGGCTTTGTGGGTTTTATGAAGTTTTCGGAAGACAATACGCCGCCGGAGATCCAGTTCCAGGATAACGAGATCGTGTATACAGCAGGTGACAGCTATGACGGACTTCTGGACGGAGTGACAGCGACAGATAATAAAGATGGTGATGTGACAGAAAGCCTGGTTGTTGAGAGCGTATATCCCAACGAAGACGGACAGACTGCTACGATTGTATATGTTGCAAGAGACTCCCGCAACAATGTGGGAAAAGCAAATAAAGTAGTAACGTATCGTGCGGCTGCAGATGATCAGGCAGCAACATCAGATGCCACAGAGAAAACGGCAACAGATGAGAGTGCAGATGCACAGCCTTCTGCAACACCGGAAGCGACAGATACGCCAACTCCGACTCCGTCAGTGACACCGGATGCCGGATCTGACACGGAGGAGGCAAGCGCTGACACAACATCAGAAGATGACAGTGAGGAAGACGATTCCACAGATAATCTTTCGGCGGAAGCTCCTAGGATCAAACTGTCAACAAACCGTGTGACGATCAAAAAAGGAGAGTCGATTAACCGTATCTCTTATGTGGAAAGTGTAACGGATGATAAGGACAGCAAAGAAACTCTGTACAAACGGATCGAGATTTCCGGAGACACATTCGATAAAGACACTCCAGGCACTTATGAGCAGACGTATTACGTCGTTGATACGGACGGAAATCGTTCCAACGAAGCAAAACTGACAATCGTGGTCCAGTAACGGAACTGTTGCGATGCGACAGTACAAATGAGGAAAAATTATGAAAAAACATTCATCAAAGAAAAAAGCTCTGCTGATTGCTCTTGCAGTGATCGTAGTTCTGATCCTGGGTGCGGTCGGAGCTGTTTACGGAGTTACTCATGGATTCTACAGATCCAGTAATTACACATCGGATGAAGATGCGATGAAAGACTTTACAAACGTAGGGGAAGATACAACTGCTGAAGATGAAGTGAATCCGGAAGATGCAACCGGAGAAGTTTTATCGGACGAAGAACAACAGGAACTGGATGCAAAACTGGCCGAGTTTGCCGATTCAGAACCGGTTACAAATGACGGAAATGTATATAACGTTTTGCTGGTAGGGGTTGACCGCCGTGACAAATCCTGGGCAGGAAACTCAGACAGTATGATCCTGATGTCTCTGAATTATGAGAAAAAGCAGATCAGCATGATTTCTCTGATGCGTGATACCTATGTGAATATTCCTGGTATCGGTATGAGAAAACTGAATGCAGCCCATGCCAATGGTGCCGGTCCGCTGCTTCTGGAAACAGTGACACAGAACTACAAGGTTCAGGTGGATCGTTATGTATCTGTTGATTTTAACAGCATGATCGATATCATTGACAAGCTGGGTGGTGTGGAACTGACACTTTCCGATGATGAAGTGAGAGTTGCCAATAATTACATCACAGAGATGTGTAATCTGAGAAAGTTGGATCCAAACAGCTATTACTTTATAAAAGGTGGGACAAAGACCTGCTCCGGTATACAGGCAGTAGCCTATGCGCGTATCCGCTATGTCGGTAATGCCGATTATCAGCGTACCGAACGTCAGAGAACCGTTCTGACCAAGATGATGGAAAAGATCAAGGATATGAGCCTTCCGGAACTGTACAGTTTTGCTGAAGATGTTCTTCCGCTGGTAACTCATAACATCCCGGAAGATGAGATGTGGTCTCTGCTTGCGAAGTCTCCATCCCTGTTACAGTACAAACTGGTAAAAGACCGTATTCCATATGATAATATGTATAAAGTTATCTATGTGAAGAAACAGGATATGCTTGTTCCGGACTGGGAACAGACCATTGCAAAATTAAAAGAAACATTATATTAAAGATTAAAATCGGGTGGTATCAGAATCAGGAAAGATTCTGGTACCGCTTTTTTGCGTTGCATACGGAGTAAAATTCGTGAGGCATAGTTTATCTCGTTGCGTTGCATATCAATAATTGGTCCGGTGGATCAATTTTGATTTACGCAAGCAACAAGCGATATTCCGTTCCGATATGTTTCGAAAGAAATACAATGTTTTCCGGAAATTTTTGTTGCTATTTAAGAAAAAGATGGTATAGTAGAAAAGAACGTTATTCCTGTGTGAAAACGCATCAACCATTTTGATAATATTTTTAAAAATCTGGAAACAATGATGGTGCTGACCATTTACAGGCGGCAACTATGCGGAGGATCCATGAAATCTTATCCAAAGCTGTATGAATATGTAGATGTTGTACAGCTGTCTGTTTGTATGTCTGTTTTTCCACAGGTATCTGATGTTCAGTTTTATTCCCAATATTCTATAATTTAATGAGCCGAGAGACAGGGAACGTATAGCTGTATTTTATGGTGGTATGCCGTTTCATCGGACAGAAGAGGAGAAAAAAGAAACTATGAACAACACACATGCATCACGGACACGGTATCTGGTGGAACTGGCACTGATGGTGACCATTATTTTCGTTATGGCATTTACCCCGCTGGGATATTTCCGGACACTTGGATTATCTATTACGTTTCTGACGGTACCGGTAGCAGTTGGGGCGATGATTCTCGGACCGGTGGGCGGTGCGATCTGCGGACTGGCATTTGGTATCACCAGTTTTATGCAGTGCTTTGGTATGGGTGCTTTCGGAACCATGTTATTCAGCATTAATCCGCTGGGAACCGCAGTGGTATGTATCGTTCCGAGACTCCTGGAAGGATGGATCACAGGACTGATTTTTAAAGCGGTTCGCGGAAAAATGAAAAATGGTGCCTTTCTGGTGGCGAGTCTTGCCTGCCCGCTTTTGAACACGCTGTTTTTTATGAGTGCGCTTGTGCTGATTTTTTATCATACAGATTATATCCAGGGATTTGTGACATCTCTGGGAGTGAGTAACCCATTTACCTTTGTTGTGGCATTCGTCGGTGTACAGGGACTGATTGAGGCGATCGTCTGCTTTATCCTGGCAGGAGCAATCTCAAGAGCGCTGAGTGCGGCATTACACAGAATCTAAGCAATAATCAGAGGATACAAAAAAAGAAAATTTTACATGATAAGAAGCATGCCGGAAGATTTCGGGAAGGAAATCCGGCATGCTTCTTGTATCAGGATGTATATTTATCAGGAGAGTGAGAGTAATGAAGGGAATACGTGAAATAGCAATAACGGATATGCCGGAGGTTTCCATCGGTAATGTCCAGAGTGACGAGGCAAAAACCGGTGTGACTGTACTTTTATTTGATAAGAAGGGTGCGTTTGTCGGAGTGGATATCAGTGGTGGAGGACCGGCATCCAGGGAAACTCCGCTGACTTCTCCGGTTACAGCGGATAACCCGATCAACGCGATCGTTTTATCCGGCGGATCTGCCTATGGACTGGCAGCAGCAGACGGTGTGATGCGTTGCCTGGAAGACCACGGAATCGGGTTTGAGACCGGGTATGCCAAGGTTCCGCTGGTGTGCCAGTCCAGTATCTATGACCTGGGTTACGGAAGTGCCACTGTCCGGCCGGACAGTGCAATGGGATATGCGGCCTGCGAGATGGCACTGGCAGGCGGCAATCCTTCCTGCGGCAGTGTGGGCGCCGGAACCGGTGCTACAGTAGGTAAGATCTGTGGCATGGAGCGTGCGATGAAATCCGGTCTCGGTATGTATGCCGTAGAGCTGGGAGAACTTCGGATGGCAGCTGTCGTAGCGGTCAATGCACTGGGGGATATCTTTGATCCATCCACCGGAAAAAAGATCGCCGGACTTCTTACGGCAGATGGAACGTCTTTTGGTGACAGTTGCGAAGAACTCTGGAAGATGGGGAGGAGAGAGAATCTCTTTACCGGCAATACAACGATTGGAGCAGTGTTCACTAACGGAAAGTTCAATAAAGCACAGATGAATAAGATCGCATCCATGACCAGAAATGCCTATGCACGGTGCATCAACCCTGTAGGAACCATGGCAGACGGCGACAGTATCTACGCGGCATCCGCAGGAGATGTGGAAGCGGATCTGAATGTGGCGGGAACCCTGGCAGCATATGTGATGGAACGGGCGATTGTGGCAGCGATCCGGTAATATTCCACGAGGCGTTTTTCGTGAGCGAAGGTCACAGAAAACCCGGGGCATATCGTACGAATCTATGCGATCAGCAAAGATTCGGTGTATCGCGCAGCGTGATGCCTGGAACGGAGTAAACAGTAACAAAGACGGGATATCATGCGGACATAAGACGCAGAGAACAGTTGACAACCTTCCATAAAACAGCGTATACTATACAAGAATATGGCGTTGCTGAGGTCTCTGATAAAGCCGGAGCCTGCAGCAGCGAAAACACGAGGGAGGAAATGAATATGAAAAAGAATAACAGTATCAAAACT
>JAFEHB010001336.1_pt1 | contig 10293 bp, 9 predicted proteins | sample 9267121 | NCBI WGS metagenome assembly JAFEHB01 (sample SAMN17103336, study PRJNA684904) | human gut metagenome | isolation source: diarrhea sample from child under the age of five | host: Homo sapiens | place: South Africa: Mafikeng, Mafikeng Provincial Hospital | collected 2019-09 | reverse complement strand
GTGTCGGAAAGATTTATAAATATGGAGAGAATATTCACGCAGTTTCCTATAAGACAATCAGTGAGAAAATGATACAGAAAATTGATAAGGCTACGACGGCGCTTGCAGCAAAGATTAAGGCAAATGTCGGTCATGTGAAGCCTGGATTGAAGACAAGGATGTTTTTCAATGTTATGGCAAAGGTGCAGCGTGGCGGGGGAAGAGTTGGTGCAGATGCTGATTACTGGAAGGCAAAGGGCTGGACGGAAGGAAAGAGACCGTGGAAGTAAAGGGATGGAAAGGGTATGAATAAGAGAACGGTATCAATTATACAGGAACTTGGAAATGTAGAAAAGGAAATGACAATAAAAGGGCTGGCAGAGTCCTTTTGTGTTTCTCAACGGACGATTCGAAATGATTTAAATACGATTAATGATGCACTAAAAGAGAATGGATTACAGGAAGTTACTTTAAAGAGAGGGGGAGTTATTGTAAGGGAAGCAGATTTTCCGGAAGTTTTGAACTTTGTTATGCAGGATGATTTTTACCAGTATAAACTTTCAAAAGAAGAAAGAAAGCGTCTGGCAGCAGTACTTTTAGTATCTTCCTCAGAATATATTACACTTTCTGCGATTGCGGACAGTCTTTTTGTGAGCAGGGCAACAATTATATCGGATTTGGATGCGATAAAGAAACTGATTCGGGAAAATAATCTGGAAGTAATTTCCCATCCGAATAAGGGACTTCGTGTGGAAGGAAAAGAGAGTGCGAAGCGTCTTTTTATTATGAACATGTCTGGCAGACAGGGAGATGGTGTTGCAGAAGGTATGGTAGAGCAGCATATCAGTGTGCAGGCGGGCAACCGAATTGTCATTCAGAAAATTTTAGGGGAGCAGGAGTATATTCATAAAAGCTTCTTTACCGATGATTCTTTTGAACAGATTCTTTTGTATCTTGGGATTATGGTGAACCGAAATCTGCAGGGAGAATTTATCGAACCACAGGGACATCAAAATGAGGGCAAGTATCGTATGGCGCAGGATATTTTACGATATGTTTCCCAGTATTGTCATTTGAATACAACAGAAGATGAAGTAAGTTTTCTGAGTGGAATGTTGTCAAAGGCAAGATATTTAAAAGAGAAGAAGGCAAATAACGATATCATTAAGATTCAGTTGATTACAAGACAGTTTATTGCGGCAGTTTCAGAAGAGCTGGGAATTCAGTTAAATGATGACTATGATTTTTTTGAAAGTTTATCCAATCATTTGCAGTCTGTTTTCACGGATACAGCACCGATGTATCAGGATAATCCAATTATCACAGAAGTACTTGAGGATAATCCGAGAGTACTTGAGGCAGTAAAGAAACAGATTGATATCATTTTAAGACATATGACAAGGCCAATGACAGAAATAGAGGCGGGGTATATTGCGGTACATATTTGTGCGGCATTAGAACGAAAGAAGAATAGAGAGATTGCGTTCCACGTTATTGTTGCCTGCCATGCAGGAATTGGAACATCACATCTTTTACTGGAAAAATTAAAAAAGCATTTTAATTTTCAGATTGTAGATATTGTATCCTCCCATGAAGCGGCCAGATTGCAAAAAGGAGCAGCAGATTTTGTCATTTCTACAATTCCATTAAAGGGCTGTGCGCTTGAATATGTAGTTGTTTCTCCATTGTTAAGTGATGAAGATTATCTGCGAGTAGGTAATAAAATCGATACATTAAGAAATAGCAGAAGTCTTCCATCCCGTGTTGAGGAAAAAGAAATCTCTGCCAAGGGATTAATTGAATGTCTGCGTCCTATTGTATACGAAGAAATCGCAGATCATGAACAGGCACATGCATTAATGAAAAGAATCCGGCGAGAAATCCGTTCTTATATGAATCAGTCGGTTGAGGCAGAAGCAGAAATCTTTTCACCGTACTTACATCACCTTCTCCCGGCAAGTCATATTCAACTTGATGTGGAATGTACAGATTGGAAAGATGCGATTCGAAAGGCTGCACAGAAACTTTTAGATTCCGGATATATCGAGGCAAGATACATTGATGCCATGATTCATAACGTAGAAGAAAATGGTCCATACATCGTACTATCACCAGGCTTTGCCATGCCACATGAGGGTTTAGAAGCCGGAAGTATCAAAGTAGGAATGAACCTCATTCGTCTGAAAAATCCGGTACCATTTGGCGAGGAAGAATTTGACCCCGTAGAATTTGTCTGCTGTTTAAGTGCTGTAGATCATAAAACCCATTTAAAAGCATTCTTTAATTTAATTAACATGCTGCAAAAAGGAGAAATCAAAGAGCAGCTCCACTCCAGCAAAATACCAGAAGAAGCCGCTTTAATCATCGAAAAATACGAATATGATATTTTAGAATAAGTCTGGGGAGATGCAGACAAAAGGGAGACGAAAAGTCGAAAATAACCATCATAGGTTCTCTATAAAAAGCGCCTTCTTACAATTATTGGTTTTGACTCCGTTGTAAAAAACACAAAAGTCGCAAAATCAATAATTGTAAGAAGGCGCTTTTTTAACGAGCCACCTTCCAATTTATCAAAGTCACATTTGACAGCATACGCTTTCTCAGATTTCGTCTGTCATAAAAACAGGTCAGTACTTTTCACCGTTTTGTGAAATGGAATCAACCGTTCTATTTTATTTCACAAAACGGGAAAAAGGCTTGACTTTTTTTTATGCATTATGGATGTTACTATATAGTCACAAAGAAACAAACCGGTTTGAAACAATAAAAAGTAACTAAAAACAAAGCAAATAATAACAAGAGAGTCAAACAAAAAGTTAAGTAATAAACAATAAAAATTAAAGAGAGCAGAAAGAGCAAAACAGGAGGTAGATACAATGATTTGGGAGGAATTAAAAGAATCCCTTATCTTTACAAATCTCGAAGCAAAAACATACGAAGATGTGATGCGGGCGGTTGGTCAGAAGGTGACAGCCGAGGGATTTGCAAAAGAGTCTTATGTAGATGCGTTAATTAACAGAGAGAAGGATTTCCCAACAGGACTTGATATTGATGGATTCGGAGTTGCCATTCCACACACAGATGTAAGTCATGTAAATAAAGCGGCAACAGCGATTGCGATTTTAAAGAATCCAGTAACCTTTGTACAAATGGGAACCGATGATGATTATGTCGATGCAAAAGTAGTTTTTGTATTAGCAGTGGATGATCCCAAAGGACATTTAGAGCAGTTGCAGAGAATCATCAGTATTATTCAGGATAAAGACGCTTTAGAAAAATTAACACAGGTAAATGAAGCAAGTGAAATTATCAATGTAATTAAAGAGAAGGAGAAAACATTATGAAAAAGAAAGTTATCGTAGCATGTGGCGGAGCAGTAGCAACTTCAACAGTAGCAGCAAATAAGGTCGTAGAACTTTGTAAGAAAAACGGTGTAGACATTGAAATCTGTCAGGTAAGAATTTCTGAGATTGAATCCAATCTTCCAGCAGACTTAATCGTAACAACATCTAAAGTAAAACGTGATTTCGGTGTACCTCTGATTACAGGAATGCCATTCATTTCCGGTGTTGGCGTAGCAAAGACAGAGGCAAATATCCTTAAAGTATTAAAAGGTGAATAAAAAGTTATAAAAAGACGTGAAAAGTACAGCAGATGAAGGGCAGAAAAGATACAGGGCAAAAGGCACTAAGATACTCTCAGAATCAGCTATAAATGGTTCTGAGAGTACATAGAAAGATTTGGAAAAACCTGAAAAATAAATGCAGAGATTTTTCCATGGAGAGAAGGAAAGGAAACGGTGAATTATGAATACATTTTTGCAGGGCGCGGCATTCGTAATAAACTATATCATTAACATGGGCGCATCGGTTATGTTACCGATTATCATCGCGATTTTGTCCATTATTATTGGAATTAAAGTAGGAAAAGCAATTCGTTCCGGTCTGATGATTGGTGTTGGATTTGTAGGAATGAGTTTAATCGTAGATATGATGAACCGGTACATGGGACCTGCGGCACAGGCAATGGCAGACAAACTTGGCGTAAGCCTTTCAATCGTAGAAGTAGGCTGGCCGGGAATGAGTGGTGTAACATGGGGGTCCGTAGTAGCCACCATCGCCATCCCATTATCTATCGTAATCAACCTGATTATGTTCGCAACAAAGACAACAAAGACAATCAACATTGATATCTGGAATGTATGGCATATGGCATTTACAGGAGCAATTGCTTATGCAGTAACAGGAAATATCTGGATTGGTATTTTAGGGACAGCAGTACATGCAGTATTTGCATTTAAATTTGGAGATTTATGGGCTCCAATCGCACAGGACTACTTCGAATTAGAAGGTCTTACTGTTCCTCACGGAACAGCAACTTACATGGCTCCAATTGCCTGTGTTATTGATGCAATCATCGACAAGATTCCAGGCGTAAAAAAAATTAATTTCTCTGTAGAAGGATTACAGGAAAAAATCGGTGTTCTTGGTGAACCAGTTGTTATCGGATTTGTTCTTGGTAGTGTTATCGGATTCCTCGCAGGATACAACCCACAGGAAGCACTTCCGCTTGGTGTAAAAATGGCAGCCGTTATGGTATTAATGCCAAAGATTATCAAATGTATCATGGATGGCCTCTTACCAATTTCTGAAAGAGCAAAAGAACTCATGCACAAACATTTTGGTGAAGACGCAGACTTTTATATCGGTCTTGACCCAGCTATCCTTTTAGGAGACCCTGAAGTAGTTACAGCAGGTATCCTTTTCATTCCTATCACACTTTTACTCGCAATCATCATGCCTGGAAATCGTATCTTACCATTCGGTGACCTTGCAACAATCGGATTCTTCATCGCATTTGCCGTTGGTGTACATAAAGGAAACTTATTCCGTACATTAATTTCCGGTTCCTGCATTATGGCAATGACAATATGGATTACCAATCAGGCAATTCCTTGGACAACAAAACTTGGTCAGTCTGTTGGAGCTGTAAAAGCTGGTGATACATTAGCAGCCATGGATCAGGGTGGATGCCCAATCACTTATATCTTTACACAGTTATTTACTAGAGAAAATATACCGGGACTTATCATTATCGTAGCAATTTATGCAGTAAGTATGGTATTTGCAGTAATGCATTCTAAAAAGAGAGCAGCAGAAGTTGCAGCAGCAGAGGAAGAGTTCTAGAGTAATTTTTAAACACAGTTCATAAAAATAAAAAAGATTCAGAGTGAGTTTGATTTCACTCTGAATCCTTACAAAAAATGATTTTCAACGAATTATTTTGCTAACTTTTAAAAATTTATTTAGGGATTTAAAAGAAAGAAGGAGAATACAATGAAAGCTGGAGTAGTACATGCCAGAGAAGATTTACGTTATGAGGAAATAGAAACACCAAAGCCAAAAAAAGGCGAGGTAGCAATCAAAGTAAAATATACAGGAATCTGTGGTTCTGATGTACCACGAGTAAACGGAGATGCGTGTCATTTCTTCCCAAATGTTTTAGGTCATGAGTTTTCAGGAACTGTATCTGAAGTTGGAGAAGGTGTTACTTCCTTAAAAGTCGGTGACTGTGTTGCAGGTGTACCTTTAGTACCATGTATGAAATGCGAGGACTGCCAGAAAGGTAATTATTCTCTTTGCAAACATTACAGTTTCATTGGTTCAAGACAGTTCGGAAGCTTTGCAGAATATGTCGTAGTACCGGAAACAAATGCCGTAAAATTTGAAGATGCGGTTACATTTGAACAGGGAGCATTTTTTGAACCAGCAACGGTAGCATTACATGGATTCCAGAGAGTACCATTTAAGGGTGGTTCAACGGTAGCCATTCTTGGTGGTGGAACAATCGGAATGTTCGTAATGCAGTGGGCAAAAATCTTTGGAGCAAAAGAAGCTGTTGTATTTGACATCGCAGAAGAAAGATTAGAACTTGGAAAACGTCTTGGAGCAACTGCAGGAATCAACACATTAGATGAAGACTTCATGGAAAAGGCATTAGAAATTACTGGTGGTCGTGGTTATGACTATGTATTTGAGACAGCAGGAAATACAATCACAATGAAGATGGCATTTAAACTTGCTGCAAACAAAGCAAATGTATGCTTTGTAGGAACACCGACAAGAGAACTTACTTTCACCATTGACGAGTGGGAGAACTTAAACCGTAAAGAATTTAACCTGACGGGTTCCTGGATGTCCTACAGCGCACCATTTCCAGGAAAAGAATGGGATTTAGTAGCTCATTACTTCAAAACAGGCGAATTAAAATTTGATGACTCTTTCATTTTCAAGAAAGTGCCATTAAGCCAGATCGCCAGTGCCTTTGAAATGTACAAAACACCGGGAACGGTAAAAGGAAAAATTCTTATTGACAGTGAAAAATAATTTGATTCTATTTATAGCTTGATTTTTATAAAAATAGTTCTTATGTATAAAAAATGAAGATTTAAAGATAGCGAATATTTTTACTGGAAAATAAAAAGATTAACCTTTATGGGGGAAAAAGATGATTACAACAGTAACATTAAATGCGTCCATAGATAAAGCTTACTATATGGACAAAAATATAGAAAATGGAACGGTCATGCGTGTGGCATCCTGCAACAATACAGCTGGGGGCAAGGGCTTAAATGTTGCAAGAGTAGCAAAACTTTGCGGAGCAGATGTAAAGGCAACCGGATTTTGCGGCGGCTTTAACGGAAAATATTTAGAGAATCTTCTTGAAAAAGACGGTCTTGCCAATGCATTTGTTCACGTAGAGCAGGAAACAAGATGTTGTCTGAACATTTTAGATGAAAAATACGGCTCCACCGAGTATTTAGAGCCGGGCTGTACCATCAGCAAGGAAGAAGAAGCAGAATTCTTTGGAGTCTTTAAAAAGTTAGCAGGAGAGAGTGCGGTAATCACTCTTTCCGGCAGCCTTCCCAAAGGCATAGAGGCAGACATTTATGCAAGACTTATTACAAAAGCAAAAGAGCAGGGGGCAAAAGTTATCCTTGATTCGAGCGGAGAATCTTTAAAAGAAGGATTAAAAGCCTGCCCGACCTTAGTAAAGCCAAATAAAGATGAAATCGAAATGCTTTTTGATATCAAAATCAATGGCATGGATGATGTCCTTACCTACGCAAAAAAAATCTATGCCACAGGCATTCCATATGTAGCAATCTCTCTCGGAGGAGAAGGTGTATTGCTTATTTGTGAGGACGGCGTATATCACGGAAAACCACCAAAACTTGATGTAGTAAATACCGTAGGTTGTGGAGATTCGATGGTAGCGGCATTTGCAGTTGCATTAGAAGAAAACCTTACACCACAGGAAGCATTAAAAAAGGCAGTCGCAGTCGCATCTGCAAATGCAATGACACCAGAAACTGGTAACTTTAAACAGGAAGACTTTGAAACAATCATTCAGGGTGTTACAGTAGAAAAGTTGTAATTTTTAACAGAAAAGGGGAAATACGATGTTAACAACAACAAAACAGTTATTATTAGATGCACAAAAAGGTGGATACGCCGTAGGCGCATTCAATGTAGAAAATATGGAAATGGTACAGGCAGTTGTAGCAGCAGCAGAGGAATTGCAGTCTCCAGTTATCATGCAGACAACACCTTCTACTGTAAAATACGCTGATTTAGCATACTTTTACGCAAATGTAAAGACAGCCGCAGAAAAGGCAAGCGTACCAGTTGTTATGCATTTAGACCATGGCAGCAGCTTTGAGTTAGCAATGCAGGCACTTCGTACAGGTTATACCTCCATTATGATTGACGGCTCTCACGAAAGCTTTGAAGATAACATTGCCGTAACAAAATCTGTTGTTGATGCCTGTCACCCATCCGGAGTTCCAGTAGAAGCAGAACTTGGAAAAGTGGGTGGAAAAGAAGACGACTTAGACGGTGGAGAAGGAAATCCTTACACAGACCCACAGGAAGCAAAACAGTTCGTAGAAGCAACAGGCGTTGACTCTCTTGCTGTTGCAATCGGAACTGCTCACGGTGTATATAAAGGAACTCCAAAGTTAGACGTAAACCGCTTAAGCGAAATCAGAGAAGTTGTTTCTATTCCATTAGTACTTCATGGAACTTCCGGAGTACCAGATGAAGCCGTAAAAGAATGTATCAAACGAGGCATTTGCAAAGTAAACTACGCAACAGATCTTCGTATCGCATTCTCCGAAGGAGTAAATGAGGTTCTTCATGAAAATCCAGATACAATTGATCCTAAAAAATATAATGCCCGCGGGAGAGAAAAAGTAAAAGAATATGTAATGAATAAAATCAAAGTCTGTGGAAGCGAAGGGAAAGCAAAATAAAAGAATTCCCACTCTTATCAATTGTAGATTTAGATAGTCAGAAAAAAGAAAAAATACTATATCCCAGATGCGTCTTGGGAGCGTGTTAAAGATGCGGATAAGCATCTTAAACACAGCGACTACAGAGAAGAAGGGATAATTTAATTTACCGGAAAGCCATAACTTTCTGGAGAATCCCCATTCTTACCAACTGTGGATTTAGATAGTCAGAAAAAAGAAAAAATGCTATATCCCAGATGCGGCTTGGGAGCGTGTTTAAGATGCGGACGAGCATCTTAAGCACAGCGACTACAGAGCAGATGGGATATAGCATTTTTTCTTTTTTCGTCTACACCAAATCTACAACTCAGCATCTGCTTCCTCGTTTCACAGAGTCTTTGCCATATTTTTTCTGAATGGAGTCGAGTGCGGCATCTAATTTTGCCATTTTTTCACGACTTTTTTGTCTGGAAGCAGTCTCGGTAAAGAGCTGAATCTGTTCGATTTTATCAGAGGTCAGCTTTCCTCCGCGAACTCCGAGAAGACGGATAGGTGTCCCGTCCCATAATTCCTGAAAAAGTTTTATACTGATTTGGTAGAAATCATCGGTAGTGTTTGTGGAGTAGTCAAGGACGGTCTGGTGAGATTTCCGGCGGAAGTTTTTGTCTTTTAGCTCTATTTCTATAACCTGAGCATAAACGTGATCTGCTCTAAGGCGTTTGGTAACTGTTTCGCAAAGTTCTAAAAGAACAGGTCTGGCTTCAGAAAAAGAGGTCAGATCTTTGCTTAGAGTCATAGAGTTTCCATAGCCTTTTGGAGCATCGGGAGTTTCTTTTACAGGAGAATCGTCGCGGCCATTTGCATAGTTCCATAAAGTGATACCTTGAGAATTTAAATGTGCTTGAAGAAAATTCGGATCACTTCCTGCAAGGTCACCGATTGTATAAATGCCAAGTTGGTTTAATTTTTTTGCGGCAGCTCTTCCTGTGAAGAAAAGAGTGCGAACGGGCAGATGCCACATTTTTTCTGCTATCTCCTGTGGAAACAGTGTGTGGATTTTATCGGGTTTTTCAAAATCAGATGCCATTTTTGCCAGAAGCTTATTGGAGGAAATGCCGATATTTACAGTAAAGCCCAGGGTATCCCGGATTTCTGTCTGGATTTTTTCGGCTGCTTCAAGTGGGGTAGAGTAAAAGTAATGTAGTCCGCTCATGTCAAGATAAGCTTCGTCGATAGAAACCTGTTCTACTACAGGGGCGTATTTTTTTAAAATAGTAATAAATGCATTAGAGTATTCACGATAGAGAGGAAAGTTTGGACGGAAGCTTTTTAAAGAAGGACATTTTGTTAATGCATCGGTAACCGGTTCTCCTGTGTGGATGCCAAAATGTTTGGCAGGAAGAGATTTGGCAAGGACAACACCTTTTCGTAGGGAAGTATCTCCGCCAATGATTGCCGGGATTGTTCGGATATCTGTACTGGCACCCTTTTTAAGCTGGTAAACGGCTTCCCAGCTTAAAAAGGCACTATTTACGTCAACATGAAAAATCAGTCTTTCTTTCATAAATAAAAATCCTTTGTAAAGAATAGTTTCGTCTATTATTCTAGATTTTTTAGGGCATCCTCTTTCCAGTCGATTGCCTGTTCCAAACGCTCAATCTTTTGGAAACAATCCTCATAAGCTTCTTCATAGTCCTCCGAGTGTAACTCCCGGTAAATCTCTCCAATCTTATAGGTGGCAGAGCGGATTTCCCGTTTATCCTGGCGAATCTGATCTTTTAATTTTAAAATTTCAACAGTTGTTTTTGCCTTGTCTACGGTAGTTTGGCCAGTAGTCATAAGATTTTGTTTTAAGGTGTCGAAAAAAGCCATAGAAGAGTCCCTCCTTTATGAAAATAAAAATAATAATATTTGAGAAATAATACAGGAAAAAATCTGTATCATAAAATAACTAGGAAAAATATTCTATTCAACAAAAGTAGACATTTTCTTTTATTAAACAAAAAAGGTCTGTCTAAACA
>JAFEHB010001334.1_pt1 | contig 10315 bp, 6 predicted proteins | sample 9267121 | NCBI WGS metagenome assembly JAFEHB01 (sample SAMN17103336, study PRJNA684904) | human gut metagenome | isolation source: diarrhea sample from child under the age of five | host: Homo sapiens | place: South Africa: Mafikeng, Mafikeng Provincial Hospital | collected 2019-09 | reverse complement strand
TGGCTGCCATATGTCCGTCATATTCTTTTGCAAGCCCTTCTCCCAGACCAATAACGGCCGGGATATTCATAGTCCTTGCAAGGATTGCCGTATGGGAATTTGCTGATCCGTACATGGTTGCAAAGGCAAGCACTTTGGATTTGTCGAGCTGAACGGTCTCACTCGGTACCAGATCATCTGCTGCCACGATCACCGGTTCGTCTGCCACAACACCGCTTTCCCCGGCATCCGAAAGGATACCGAGAAGTCGATCCGATACATCTTTTACATCGGCTGCACGTCCCTGCATGTAAGCATCATCCATAGATGCAAACATCCGGGAGAAGTTATCTCCTGTCGTTGCAACAGCATACTCTGCGTTGACTTCCTGGGTGGTAATAATATTCTTAATCGAATCCACATAATCCAGATCCATCAGCATCATCTGATGTACTTCAAAGATTGCCGCATTGGCTTCTCCCACATCTTCCATTGCCTTGTCATACAGCTCACCGAGCTGTGCGATCGCAGTCTCCTGGGCATCCTCAAAACGTGCCACCTCTGCTTCGGTATCCTCTACATGATACCGTCTTACCTGCTTTTCCTGTCTTTTATAGAAAGCGATCTTCCCGATGGCCACGCCGCCAAAAACACTTTTACCACTTAGTGTAATCATAGTCCTACAGATTCTCCTCTAATACTTTCTGGATTTCGGCGATTGCTTCTTCTTCATCTGCACCGTCAGCTGTGATGATAACCTCATTTCCCTTTTTTACACCAAGGCTCATAACTGCCATGATGCTCTTTGCATTGACTTCACGTGTATCTCCTGCTTTTTTGATCTTAATATCTGAAGTTTTTTTCGCAATTGCTTTTACCAGAATTCCTGCTGGTCTTGCGTGGATTCCCTGTGCATCTGTTACTACATACTTAAATTCTTTCATGATTCAACACTCCTGTTCTTTAAAAATTATTTAGGAAATTTATAAGTTACTGTTCTGCTTTCAATGGCTTTTTAAGTAATACAATTCCCGCCATTGCTACAACAGCTCCTACAACTAATGCTATCAAAAACATCAATGGGTTGTCAATAATTCCGATGACAAAAATCCCTCCGTGCGGAGCTCTTGATCCGCATCCAAACATCATGGATAATGCGCCAGCTACTGCCGAACCAACCACACATGGCGGAATGATTCGAAGCGGATCAGATGCTGCAAATGGAATGGCTCCTTCTGTGATAAAGGAAAGTCCCATGATGTAGTTTGTGATAGTGGTCTGCTGTTCACTCCTTGTGAAACGGTTTTTAAAAAATGTAGTGGCAAGTGCGATTGCGATCGGTGGAACCATACCTCCGATCATAACAGATGCCATAATATCAAACTGTCCACTTGCGATGGACGCCGTTCCAAATACATATGCCGCTTTGTTGAACGGTCCGCCAAAATCAATGGACATCATACCGGCAAGAACCGCTCCCAGAAGCATCTTGCTGGATTCTCCCATTCCGGAAAGAACATTATTCAGCCAGGTGTTAAATGCCCCAACCGGTGGGTTTACGATAAAGATCATAAATGCACCCATGATCAGAATCCCAAAGAATGGATACAGAAGAACCGGTTTTGTCCCTTCCAGCGCTTTCGGAAGCTTGTCAAACAATTTCTTCAGTCCGATCATTAGGTATCCTGCTGCAAATCCGGCGATCAGTGCACCGAAGAATCCAGACGAAATCCATGCGTCTTCTGCAAGGAATACAGAAGTTCCGGCTTTTGCAAGAAGTCCGCCTACTATACCAGGCATCAACGCCGGTCTGTCACCGATTGCCATTGCGATATAACCGGCAAGAATCGGGAACATCATCCCAAATGCTGTATTTCCAACAGTGTTGAAGAATTTTGCAAGTGGAGTTCCGCTACCAAATGCTGCTGTACCTGCATTTGCACCGTCAACCAGGAAAGAAAGTGCGATCAGGATTCCACCGCCGATTACGAACGGCAGCATATGGGATACTCCATTCATCAGGCTCTTATAAATCTTACGTCCAATCGTATCTCCGTCAGATGACGCACCACCCTCTTCTGTTGCTCCGCCCTTGCTGTGATAAACTGGAGCGTTTCCGCTCAAGGCACGTTCGATCAGCTCCTGTGCTTTGTTGATTCCGTCAGATACCTTTGTACTGATCAGTGGCTTGCCGTCAAATCTTGCCATTGCGACATCCTTGTCGGCTGCAATGATGATACAGTCGCAGGCAGCGATTTCTTCCGGTGTCAGTACGTTCTTGGCACCACCGGATCCGTTTGTCTCTACCTTGATGGTAACTCCCATTTCTTTCGCTTTCTTCTCCAGACCTTCCGCCGCCATGTAAGTATGGGCGATACCGGTCGGACATGCGGTAACTGCGAGAATCTGATACGGTTTTGCAGATGCATCTGCCGAAGCTTCTACTTTTTCTTCTGCTTCTTCCGGAAATTTTTCTTTCTCGGCTGCATCAACATAAGCAAGAAATTCATCAACATCCTTTGCATGAAGCAGATTGTTTCTGAAATCCTCATCCATCAGAAGCATGGACAGACGACTAAGTACTTCCAGATGTACATTGTCCTCTGTATTCGGTGCTGCGATCAGAAAAATAAGGTGTACCGGTTCTCCGTCCAGAGAATCGTAGTCTACACCCTCCGGAAGTACCATGGATGCAAGCCCCGGTGCGCTTACCGCTTCAGTCTTGCCGTGTGGGATCGCAATGCCTTCACCAATTCCGGTAGTTCCTTCTTCTTCTCGTTTGAAGACGGTTTCACGATAGGTGTCAATGTCATTGATGTTCCCGCCTTTTGCCATCAGATCGACCATTTCACGGATGACCTGCTCTTTGGAGTCTGCCTTGCCATCGAGGCAAATACTTTGCTTTTTGAGTAAGTCTGTAATCTTCATCTTGTCATTTCCTCCCATTTGGTTTTATATATGGTACACTTCTGCCAGTTCTCCAAGAAGTGCAACAATCTCATCTCTTGTAGCGAGCCATGAACAGAATGCCGAAGCACTTCCTGCCGCCACACCCAGGCGGAATGCTTTTTCCATATCTTTTGTTTTCAGATATCCGGTAATAAATCCTGCCACCATAGAATCACCTGCGCCAACAGAATTGACAACCTTTCCTTTCGGAGGCATGGTCTCATAGACTTTTCCCTCCTTTGTCACAAGGAGCGCTCCGTCACCTGCCATGGATACCAGTACATGCTGTGCTCCAAGTGCCTGTAACTTCTTCGCATGAATGATGATGTCTTCTTTTCTCTTCAGTTCTACATTAAACATCTCACCTAACTCATGATTGTTCGGTTTGATCAGGAACGGATGATATTTCATAACTTTCAAAAGGAGATCCTTCGTTGCATCCACTACAAAACGGATTCCTTTTCCGGAAAGTCTCTCCAGGATTCTCTCATAAATATCTTCCGGCAGAGTATTTGGAATACTTCCTGCAAGGATCAGTACATCGCCTTCTTCCAGCTTATCCAGCTTTTCATACAATGCCTGGATCGCTTCTTCTGTGATAACCGGTCCCTGTCCGTTGATCTCAGTCTCAGTTCCTGCATTGATCTTTACATTGATTCGGCTGTTGCCTTCTTTTAATGGGATAAAATCTGTCTCACATCCGAACTCTTCCAGCATCTTTTCCAGTACATCTCCGGTAAATCCTGCCTTGAATCCAAGCGCTTTGCTCTTAAGTCCCAGATTGGAAAGGATCACAGATACGTTGTTTCCCTTTCCTCCCGGATAGATATGTTCGCTTGTTGTCCGGTTAATCTCTCCCGGAATCAGTTGATCTGTCTGTACCACATAGTCCAGAGACGGGTTAAATGTCACTGTGTAAATCATTATTTTGCAACCTCCACAATATTTTTATATTTGTTAAATGTAGCATCCTTAAGCTTTGTTGTAATGATGTCCACTGCATCCAGTTCTGAAAATGTTACCGGTGCTACCTGACCGAATTTGGTTGAATCCGCAAGGATGTAAGCCTTTGCGCTTCTCAAGATCGCCATCTCTTTGATCGCAGCCTCCCGGATATCCGGTGTGGTGCATCCACTCTCTATATGAATCCCATTGGTTCCGAAGAATCCTTTTGTGAAATGGTATCTTCCCAAGGTTTTCATTGCTTCCTCTCCGACCAGTGCCAGCGTTGCTTCTTTTAATTCTCCACCGATCAGATAGACTTTACATCCTTTCTGTGTCAGCTTCTTCGCATGCATGATTCCGTTTGTCACATACACAGCGTCCTGCTCTGTCAGAAAATCAATCAGAAAATCGGTAGTCGTTCCGGCATCGATATAAACAAAATCATCTTTTTCAATCAAGGCTGCCGCATACTTTCCGATCTGTACTTTTTCATCGATGTTCAGATCCTGTCTGACTGCAACAGATTCATCTCTGGTGTACTGCGCCATATTGACTGCGGTTGCACCACCATGTACCTTGATCAGCTTTCCTTTTTTATGAAGTGTTGTCAGATCTCTTCGTATCGTTGATTCTGATGTATCCAGAAGCTCGGTCAGTTCCTGAACGGTTATAGTCTTGTGTTCTTCGACCAGTTTCAGAATCTCACGGAATCTTTCTTCTGCAAGCACTTTATTCACCTCCATTTGACTGTTTCTGATTATTTTGATTGTATTTTTTAATATCTAATCATTTTCAATCATTTATTTTCTTTTTCATTCATCTTTAAATCTAATATATCGCCATTTTCAGTCAAAGTCAATCATTTTTGATCATAAATAACTACCAAAAAATATCGTGTGATTTTGTGCATTTTTACAAGAACATTTTTTCCAAAGTAACAAGTCCTCTTACGAAATGCGTTCAGGTAAATCGCGTCTCCAGCACAATAATCTGAGCCTTCCGGAACCATTCATCTCTACGGTATCAATTCCGACATGGAGCAGAATTTCCATACCATTTGCAAGACGCAGACCGATCACAAAGGTTCTTCTTTTTACCGAGATTGTGATTGATGAAAATCAGTCTCTGTATACCGGTTTCCCTGCCGGATCTGAAGTTTTTTATATCCAGAGGCTTCATTATATGGATGATATTCCACTGATCCTGAACCATAATTATTTTCTGAAAGAAGCAGTTCCGGGATAACGGGGTGATGTTTGAGTATACACAATCACGACATCGTCCGGATTACTTCCGGTTCTATGATAATGCAGTGAGAAAATCTATGTGATAAAAAAAGGCCAAAGCACTTGGAAAGTTATTCTGAGAGATAACTTTTTGTAAGTGCTTTGGCTTTTTAACTATATTTACGAATCCATGAAAAACAGGTTTCGTAATTTTTAGATCTGCTCTTTTTTAGCAAATGCATGCGATACACCAAGTCGCATTGTATCGATCAAGCGAAATCGAACAGGGACAGCTGGTTTGTCTCCGGGAGGTCACCTAGCAGACCCATATCTGCCATCAAGTCAACCAGTGTTTTGCTGACTTTTGTTCTTTGACGGAAATCATCCTTTGAAAGGTATGGTCCGTCTTTAGCGGCAATTTCCATGGCCTCGGCGGCTTTATCGCCCATGCCGTCAATGGTGTTGAACGGTGGGAGGAGCTTGTCGCCGATGATCTGGAACTTGGATGCTTTGGATTTGTAGATATCGATCGGTAAAAAATCAAATCCTCTGGCATACATTTCCAGTACATTTTTCATATCTTTTAAGGTATCCTGATCTTTTTTACTGAGCTGATTGAGTTCTGCTCTTCTTTTATATTCTTTCATATGGTAGAGAAGTTTTTCTTTTCCCTGTCCCATCAGTTCGTAAGAGAATGCAGATGCACGGATTCCGAAGTATGCCGCATAATAGGCAAGCGGATAATTGATCTTGCAGTAGGCAATCCGGTATGCCATCATGACATAAGCTGCAGCATGGGCTTTCGGGAACATGTATTTGATCCGCTCACAGGACCAGATATACCATTCCGGCACGTCATGCTCCAGCATATCTTTTTTAAACTGTGACCACTCTTTACATTTTCCTTTTGCGACGGTTCCTTTACGCACACGTTCCATGATTGTGAAGGATTCTTCACTTTCAACACCTTTGTTGATCAGATAAGTCATGATATCATCACGGGTACAGATTGCCGTAGAAATGGTTGCCTTTCCTTCTTCAATCAGGGTCTGTGCATTGTTCAGCCACACATCTGTTCCATGAGACAGACCTGAAATACGGATCAGGTCCGAAAGCGTCTTTGGCTTGGTATCAATTACCATCTGGATAACAAAATCTGTACCAAACTCCGGGACTCCCAGACAACCAAGCGGACATCCGTCAATGTCCTCCGGTGTGATACCGAGCACCTCTGTTCCTGCAAAAAGTCCCATTACACCTGGATCATCCAGTGGAATATCGGTCGCTTTAAATACATTCTTCACTCCATCGTATTCATTGTCCATCGCATCGGAATTGATCAGCTCTTCCAATGTTTTGATCATGGTCGGATCATCGTGTCCGAGAATATCCAGTTTCAAAAGGTTGTGGTCGATGGAATGATAATCAAAATGAGTGGTGATAATATCGGTCGTCATATCATTTGCCGGGTGCTGGATTGGAGTGAAAGAATTAATATCCTCTCCATGCGGGAGGACTACGATTCCCCCCGGATGCTGTCCGGTACTTCGCCGGATTCCGGTACAGCCAGCTACGATACGGTCGATCTCGCAGTTTCGCTTGCGATCACCGCGCTCTTCATAATAATTCTTCACATATCCATAAGCCGTCTTTTCTGCAAGTGCGGCAATGGTTCCGGCACGGAAGGTCTGACCTTTTCCGAAAATAACCTCCGTATACTTATGAGCTTTACTCTGGTAATCTCCGGAGAAGTTCAGGTCGATATCCGGCTCTTTGTTTCCCTTGAATCCAAGAAAAGTCTCAAATGGAATGTCAAATCCGTCTTTAACCAGCTTCTGTCCACAGACCGGGCAGTTCTTATCCGGCATATCATGTCCGCAGCCGCCCACATATTTTTTCACTTCTTCCGAATCAAAATCACTATAGTGACAATTGCTGCAATAGTAATGTGGAACCAAGGGATTGACCTCCGTGATTCCTGCCATAGTCGCAACGAACGAAGATCCTACCGAACCACGGGATCCTACCAGGTAACCGTCCTCGTTGGATTTCCATACCAGCTTCTGCGCAATGATATACATAACCGCAAATCCATTGGAAATGATGGAATTCAGCTCTCTTTCCAGTCGTTCATGCACGATCTCCGGAAGCGGATCCCCGTACATGGAATGGGCTTTATTGTAACAGATATCTCGCAGCATCTGGTCGGAATTCTCAATAACCGGAGGACACTTATCCGGGCGGACCGGAGCAATCTTCTCAATCATATCTGCGATCAGATTGGTGTTCTTGATCACAACTTCATATGCTTTTTCCGAACCAAGATATGCAAATTCATTCAGCATTTCCTCCGTTGTACGAAGGTATAATGGTGCCTGGTTATCGGCATCTCCAAATCCTTTTCCTGCCATGATGATCCGGCGGTACACCTCATCCTCCGGATCCATGAAATGCACGTCGCAGGTTCCCACGACCGGTTTGTGGAACTGTTCGCCAAGATGCACGATCTTCCGGTTCAGATCCATGATATCTTCCATGGAATTGACGGAAGTCACCTTGTCACTTTCTACCATAAAAGCATTATTTCCAAGCGGCTGGATTTCCAGATAATCATAGAAATCCACGATCTTTGCGATGGTCTCATCCGGCTTTCCATCCAGAAGTGCCCGGTAAAGCTCTCCGGCTTCGCAGGCACTTCCCACGATCAGACCTTCCCGGTGCTCATTTAGCACACTTTTCGGGATACGGGGTCTGCGGTTATAGTAAACCAGATGGGATGCAGAAACAAGCTGATACAAATTCACACGACCAATGTCATTTCTTGCAAGAATAATGACATGATAAGTCGGAAGCTTTTTAATAGAATCCGGGTTCAAATCCCCAAATTCATTAACTTTTGCAAGCGTTGTCAGTTCCCGTTCTTTGAGCATCTGCACAAATTTCACAAAGATTTCTGCCGTGCAGCCTGCATCATCAACTGCGCGGTGATGATTCTCCAGGGAAATATTTAAAGCTTTTGCAACGGTATCCAGCTTGAAACGGTTCAGTGCCGGAAGAAGGACACGGGCAAGTGCAACGGTATCTACATAAGTAAAATCAGCCTCAATCTTCTGCCTTTTGCAGTTCTGCTCGATAAATCCCACATCAAAAGAAGCATTATGCGCCACCAGAACCGCATCGCCAATAAATTCTATAAACTGCGGCAAGATCGTCTCAATATCCGGCGAACTGATGACCATCTCATCGGTGATGCTGGTAAGTTCCGTGATACGGAACGGGATCGGACGTTTCGGATTGACAAAGGTACTGAACTTATCTGTGATCTTCCCGTCTTCCACTTTTACCGCGCCAATCTCGATGATCCGGTCAGTCACAGCGGAAAAACCGGTTGTCTCGATATCGAATACCACGTAAGTGCCTTCCAGGTCCTGTCCCTTTTCGTTCTCTGCGATCTTAGTCAGATCATCTACCAGATATCCTTCCACTCCATAAATAACTTTAAATGGATCATCCTTATCCAGATCCTCGATCACATGATTGGCATCGGTAAACCCCTGCACCACACCATGATCGGTGATCGCAATCGCCGGGTGCCCCCAGTCATGTGCTCGCTTTACCAGATCTTTTGCCTCGGAAACACCATCCATATCGCTCATCTTGGTATGGCAGTGAAGCTCCACGCGTTTTTCCGGATACTTGTCTTTTCTTGTTACACGGAAATCCGAAGTTTTGCGGATTCCGGTTACAGAACCAATGGTCAGCTCTCCATCAAATTTATCAATCGTCGTAACTCCTTTGATTTTCAGAAATACACCTTTTTTAATCTCCGCAAGCAGATCCGGGAGCTGGTCATTGCGGGTAAACATCTTGACCATGATCGTGTCGGTAAAGTCGGTCACGGCAAACATGACGATTGTCTTTTCGTTCCGGATCTCACGGGTATCAAAGCTGATCACCTGTCCGCGGAAGGTGATTTCTCCCATCTCACCGGTAACTGTCTTCAGTTCGATCGGCATATCATCAAAGTCCCGTCCATAGATTACGTTCGGGTCATCGGAGCGCTTGAGCGGATAATCCCGACGCACAAAGCTTCCCTTGCCACTTTTGAATCCACTGGACTTTCCTGCAAATTCCTGCTTTTTCGGAGTCTCCGGTTTCTTCTGTTCCTGTTTATTCTGCGTACTTGATGCATCTGCTTCTTTAGCGGCATCTTCTGCTTTTTCCGCTTTCTTCTTTGATACGCCTTCCGTTTCTTTTGCTTTTGCCGCCTCTTCCGTGGCATGCTGTGCCTGCAGCTTCTGATTCCTTTCCCTGATCGCATCTACTTCCTGCTGAAGCTGCATTTCATTGAATTTCTTGTATTTGCTCTCTCCTACTTCTTCATAATCAATTTCTACATCCACCGGCACGTGGAAACGGTTCTCAAAGACATCCTTCAGATAGCTGGTGATCTCGCTGGTCTTTCCCTCTGCAACAATCGTGTCCGCCATAGTCAGACACATAGTACGCTCCCCTTCGAAGCGGCACTTTGCCTTCTGGAACATATTTTTCTCCAGCACACTTTTCTGCTCCAGCTCAAAAAGAATACTCTCCTTGTAGGCATGCATCAGGTTCTCCGGCGTATACTGCTCAGAAAGCCGGTATTCCTCGATGATCGTCACCGGAATATTCCCCTGCGAAAACAGCTGTTCCTCAATCTGGTTCTCCACATAACATACCGTTTTCTTCGGGATCAGATGGGTACTGTAAATATAAACCTTGATATGATTTCTGGCTGAAGTGGAGGTGATTTTCGTCACCTCTACCTTTTCAAACAACATATGGCTGTCGTTATCGATATTCAATGTTGGAAACACATCAAAAAATAGCTTTGTCATCTTCTATTCGCCCCAATGTTCCAGTTCATTACGAAGTGCATCTAAAAGTTCATCCTCTTTTACCTTGCGGATGATCTCTCCTTTTTTGATCAGAAGTCCTTCCCCAATTCCCCCTGCGATTCCAAGATCAGCCTCTCTTGCTTCTCCAGGACCATTTACCACGCATCCCATCACTGCAACCTTGATATCAAGTGGATATTCAGCAACCATCGTCTCTACTTTATTGGCAAGTCCAATCAGATCAATCTTGGTACGTCCACAGGTCGGGCAGGATACAACTTCAATTCCTCCTTTTCTAAGTCCCAGTGCTTTCAGGATCAGTTTTGCACTCTTGATCTC
>JAFEHB010001330.1_pt1 | contig 10343 bp, 7 predicted proteins | sample 9267121 | NCBI WGS metagenome assembly JAFEHB01 (sample SAMN17103336, study PRJNA684904) | human gut metagenome | isolation source: diarrhea sample from child under the age of five | host: Homo sapiens | place: South Africa: Mafikeng, Mafikeng Provincial Hospital | collected 2019-09 | reverse complement strand
GCCTAATTATTTATTTCGATTTTAATCCCACAAAAATTCGTGAAGAACCAAAAAACAGCGGCAGAATCACTTCCGCCGCTGTTACCTTATCTGTAAAAATTCGCTATTCTGTGTGTTGTTCTGCCTGCTCGTCCGCAGCCTCTTCCTTCAAAATCTCCGCCAGAGATTTTCTTTGAAGCTCTTCAAAGAGCACCTTCTGGATTCGGCAAAGCTCCTTATGGAATCGGCAAGGGGCATCCTTTGAATCCAACGGGCAGTTCACATCCGGATGCAGGCAGTCGTTGAGTACCGTGTCCGGATTCATGATTTTGAAAACATCATAGAGGGTAATATCGCTCATATCCCTAGTTAACTTATATCCACCGGAATTTCCCCGGACACTTTCAATCAGGCCGCCTCGATCCAGTTTTCGGGCAACCTTATAGGTAATAGCAGTGGTCATAAGTTCCTTGTCGATGATTTGGCTGATGCTCTTGTGCTTCTTTGCATCAAGATTCCGCAGCAGCCGTAATGCGTAATCCGTTTCTCTTGTAAAAAGCATTTTTCTTATTCCTTTCTTTCTCCGGTCCTCAAATTCCCCATTCTTTCCTGTCGCCACTGCAGTTTGAAATATTATTCACTTTCATGCAACATTATTTAAAAATACCACATACCAAGTCGGTAGTCAACTGCTTTATTCGTCCAGATTTTTTTGTTCGGTTTCATTCCCCATCTCCGAAACATTTCGAAGCTTCCGCTGAATCTGCCGGGTCCGCACGCCCACCAGCCGATCCAAATCCGCATTGGCCTGATTCAGCCGATGCTGAGTGCTCTGCAGTACGTCGGCAAAGGTATCGAATTCCGAGCGCACCGACGCCAGCAGCTTCCACACCTCATTAGACCGCTTTTCAATCGCCAAAGTGTTGAATCCCATCTGCAGGGAATTCAGCAGCGCCGCCATGGTGGTCGGCCCCGCAATGGTCACCCGGTACTTTCGTTGGAGCATCTCGATCATCCCGTTACGCACCACTTCCGCGTACAACCCCTCAAATGGTAAAAACATCACTGCAAAATCCGTGGTGTACGGGACGGCAATATACTTATCGCAGATGTCCTTCCCTTCCGAAGCAATCCGCGTAAGCAAGCGCTTCCGCGCCAGTTCAATTTCTGCTTTGTCCCCGGTATCATACGCTTCCTGAAGAGCGCTGTAGGTGTCCCCGGGGAATTTGGCATCGATGGGAAGGTATACGGTCTCTCCCGCACCGGAACCCGGGAGTTTTACCGCAAATTCCACCCGCTCCGAACTTCCCGGCCGAGTGGCCACGTTCTCCTCGTACTGCTCCGGGCTGAGAATCTGCTCCAGAATTCCGCCCAATTGCACCTCCCCCAGAATGCCCCGAGTCTTTACGTTGGAAAGGATTTTTTTCAGATCTCCCACATTGGAGGCGATGGTTTGCATTTCCCCCAGGCCCTTGTACACCTGTTCCAATCGCTCGTTGACCAGGCCAAAGGATTGGGTGAGCTTGGTTTCCAGGGTATCCTGAAGCTTCTCATCCACCGTCTTTCGGATATTTTCTATCTGCTGGGCGTTCTCCTGACGAAGCCGGCTGAAATTCTCATCCAAAGCCTTCAGCCGAGCATCCTGCTGTTGGGCCACCGCCCGCTGCAAAGCGTCCTGCTGCTGGGCAATAGCCTTCTGAGTTTCCACCGCAGATTGATTGTACAACCGGAAGTACTCTCCGGTCTTGGCGCCGCTCCGCCGCACGCCCCCCGCCAACATCCACAAAAGCGCAATGATGGCGGCACTCATCAGAACCAACAATATCAGCAGCACCTGTTCCAGCATACAAAACTCTCCTTTTCCCTTAATACAAAGAAGCGGAATAACCTAGGTTACATCCGCTTCTTTTCATCGTCTGAAATTCAAAATCTTCCGATTGCTCAGAGATTAGCCAACGATACGATACTTCTTCTCAACGTGGTTCAGAAGTTCGTGACCATCTTCTGTTACCAGAACCAGGTCCTCTACACGAACGCCGAATTTTCCTTCGATGTAGATTCCCGGTTCGATGGAGAAGATGTTGCCGACAGCAGCCGGATTGTGGTTAATCGGGCTTACATCACCGAATTCGTGGTCGTCCTGACCGATGAAGTGTCCCAGACGAACGCCCCAGTACTTGGTGTATCCCATCTCATCGATGTAATCTCTTGCCTGCTTATCGATGTCGCAAACCGGAATTCCCGGCTTGATTACTTCTTCTGCCTTCAGAACAGCGGTACGAACGATGTCGTGAATCTTTGCCTGCTCTTCATCTACACTCTTGCAGTAGAATGTTCTGGTCATGTCGGAGCAGTAACCCTTCCATACGCAGCCCATGTCAATCAGGATGCACTCGCCGGCCTTCAGCGTTCTGGTTTCGCTCGGTTCGTGGTGCTGGTCTGCAGCGTTCTCACCGAAGCATACGATGGTCGGGAAACTGTTTCCGGATGCGCCTTCCTTGAGGTACTCTGCATCGATAAAGTCTGCAACCTGTCTCTCGGTCATGCCTTCCTTGATGTACTCTGCAACTCTCTCCATTACGGTGTCGTTGATTTCGGAAGCCTTCTTCATGAGAGCGATTTCCTCTTCGTCCTTTTCTGCACGAACATCATCTACACAGTTGGAACCCCATACGGTCTTCAGGTTCGGGCAACGCTCCTGCAGCGGAATCAGGAAACGAGCTGCCCAGGTCTTGTCGATTCCCAGGGTACCCTCTTTGTCGATGTTTTCCATGATCAGACCGATCTGGTCGTCCATGTCGGTGAACCAAACTTCCTTGTATCCTGTTTCGGAAACGAAGAACAGTGTGTTCATGAAGAATACGTGCTCCCCGTTGGACTTCAGCAGCAGTGCCCAAAGTCTTTCATACGGATCTACGAAGATACCGGTCAGGAATGCGATGCTCTTTGGATCGCTGATCAGCAGCTGTTCCAGGCCGTTTTCCTTCATTTTCTCCATTACACGAGCGATTCTTTCGTTCTGCTTTGCAGTGAATTTTTCGTTCATTATTTCGTCCTCCTTATATATAATGACCCTGACCCTATAATATCACGATTGGTTTTCATAAACTAGTATAAAGTCTAAACTTTGGTCTACTATTTTGTTTTTCAATAAAAAAAGATATTCCCATAGATTACATATTCCGATGATGCACATCCATCTGCGGATACGGGATTTCCAAACCGGAGGCGATAATATATCGCTGAATGATGGCCATGGATGCCCGCAGCATCGGCCAGTGAATTTTCGGAGAGCAGTAATATCGAATCCGATAAATCACCCCGGACGCCTCATACCGCTGAATGCCCAAGTACTCCGCTCGGGTAATCCCCTTCTTCTTGGCGATTTCTTTTGCCGCCTCGCTAAAAACTTCTTTTACCCGATCCGGATCTTCCGAATAAGCCAGCTGCAGATCGATGTCGTAGATGCCGTTGACCTTGGCCACCTGAGTGATGTTTCGATTGCACATCACCACCGTATTGCCCGTGTTCAGGTCCTGAAGCACCGTAGTCATCAGGGAGAAGCTCAGCACGATGCCTTCCACGCCGTTGATTTCCACCACTTCACCCACCACTACAGAATGATCGTTCACGATGTGAATCCCCATAATGATGTCCTTGAAGAAATCCTGCAACGCAAGGCCGGCAATGGCACTGACCACGCCGACGCCGGTAATCATGGACGTGATGTTGATATCGTTGGCCTGAAGCACCGCAAACAGGCAGATGACAACAACGATTCCCTTGATGGTATTGAAAACGCTCCGCACAAAAGCATTCAGACGAATGTCCGCGGGATCGATTTTCTCCCGATATTTCTTGGATAAATGGTTCAGCACCACTACCAGAATGAAGGCGGCCACAATGTAAGTGGCGCTGATAATCATCCCTTTGGACAGCAGCACGCTCAAAACTTTTTCCAGACTTTTCTCCACATTTTTCTCCTTTTCCGTTGCGGGCTTTCGCCCAATTCGCAAGCAGCATCATTATAGCCCGAACGACGTCCCATTTCAATGTTCATACGGTGATAAAAAGAAGAAGAGATTGACGCCGCCCGAAGGCAGTGCCAATCTCTTTTCCTTTAAAGTATGGATGATTTTCGTTTTCCCGAAAATTACTTCGTTTTGATGCTCTTTGCGGAAGACCACTTGGAGTAGTACTTGCTTCCGCCTACCTTCTTGTAGGTACGGATTCTTACATAATACTTCTTATGTCTCTTCTGTTTGATGACCCATGTGGACTTCTTCTTTGGGGAAACCTTCTTAATCTTTGCCGATTTGAAGTTCTTCTTGGTGGAGCACTGAACCTGGTATCCGCTAATCTGCTTGGTCTGCTTCTTCCAGGTTGCCTTGAACGCTCTCACACCTTTCTTCAGATGCTTGATGGAAGTACCCTTTGGGTTGATTTTAAAGGTCTTTGTGATTGTGCCTTCATATTTACCCTTGCCGGTAACGACTGCTTTTGCTTTTCCCACATTCTTGTTTGCGGAATAGCTTACGGTGTAATCGCTTCCTGCCTTCAGTTTTTTACCGTCAAATGTAACGGTCACTGCCGGTTTCTTTGCCTTGCCGCTGTAAGTGTAAGCGGTCTTGGACAAGGAAACGCCCTTTGCCTGCAGCTTCTCTCCGCCATATACGATTACATTGTTGTACAGGGAAACGGATCCCATCTTGAAAGTAACGACGCCATTGCTTTCGACGAACTTCAGCTCATGGAGCTTGTCATTATCGTCGATATAGTATACCTTCGAAACCTTCTTTCCTTCCGGAACCGCACGGGTATAAACAAAGTCACCTGCAGAGAGCTTGGAAATCTCCGTACGATACATGTTCACCGCATCCACATCTACGACTTCATAGTCCTTGCCTTCCAGCGCTTTAACCTTCTGGTCTACCACACGATCGTTGATGAAGTAGCTTCCATTTCCGAAATTCAGTCCGGTTACGGTCGTGTTCTTTGAAGAACCAATCATCTGCACGTCTCTGTCATGCTCGGTTCCCTTGTCTACCAGGAAGAGGGAGCTGACACTTCCGCAGCTGAAGTGGTTAAATGTGTATTTTCCCCAGCCGTATTCAGACTTGTCTTTGACGGTGAGTGGGAAGGATTCAATGCTATACTTCTCATCGTCCACGAGAACCATGTAGTTGTAATCTTCCATCAGATTAACATTAATGTTTCCATCCTTATCGCTGACAGTCTCTACGGTATCGTACTGGTTCACCAATCTTACTTTTACGCCGGAAACGGTCTTCTGATTCCCGTCTTTATCTACGTAGAACACCGGCATGGTAACGTGCACTCTAGCCGCATCTTCCGGCTTCGCCAATTCAACTGCACGACGTGTCATATCGAAACCGGATACTTCCTTGATGCCGTTCTTGTAGGTGGTTACTTTGCCATCCGCGGAAATCTGAATGTAGTAATTCGGCATTTCGTACCGGCTGTCCTGCGCATAGACGATGTAACGGTGATCCTTGTACATCGAAACATCCGGAAGAACGCCGTTCTTTGCGGTAACTTTTGCTTCAATTGTCTGAGTAGAACTATCATAGAAAACAAAAGTAACGTCCTTCTTCAGCGGAGTCCGGGTGGATTCGGAAACTTCGTTCACCTTCATTCCCTTGAGGGTCACGATGTCCTTCGCATACAGAGTCTTTACGCCCGCATCTTCACTTCCGCTTCCGCCGCACATATCGTCGGAGAATTTGTGGTTGGTACTGTTCTGCTTTCCATCGATTCTCTTCAGATCAACATAATTGTAATTCAAGCGGCTCATGGAATCTTCTACACTGTATCCCTCCAGGACCGCCTGCCATTTCCCATTGCTGTCCTGTGCAAAGTGGAACGGAATTCCGCCTCTGTCTTTAAACTTCTTGTAAATCGGATTGGAGTCGAAGTCGATTTCATAAGTGTCATTCTCCTCCAGCGTCAGAAGATATTCTACATTTGCTGCACCGATAACGGTCAAAGCACCCTCTCTGTTATAGAGAGTCTTGGACTTTCCGGTGTCCAGACGGGTTACCTTCCACGCAAAACCGTTTTCCGCATAGTACCCTTTATCGGAAAGAAGCAGTTCTACCCAGCATGAAGAAGGAGTTGCACAAGGATCCTGTACTTCCGTGGTCTTCTTCACTACAATCTTCTTAACTTCTTTCTCCGGAGCGTTGATTCCTTCGTCATAGTCGTACTCCAGAGGAGCCTTTCCGTCGTATCTTGCGTAGATGCGCTGCAGCTTTTTACTGTTGTATGCACCCACTATGTCATGCGTGTGCCAGAACGGATTTGCGGTATCAAATCCGATTTTGTACTGCACCTCCGAGTCCATCTTTACGCCGGAAATTTTTCCATCCTTTACCTTATAACGAGTGGAATAGGCGCCACCCCATCCGTTATCCATCAATTTCTGCATATCGATGAGGTCTAGCTCCATGTTCTCATCATCGGAAACCGGGGTGCCGTCTTCGTAAACGACAGGAATGTCGGCCACCTTTACTTCCTTGCCCTGTGGAATCGGACTGTCCGCATCGTAGGCCTTCACCACCAGTTTTGTCACCGGTATATCCGTAATCTTCTTTTCTCCAAGGTCATACTTCAGCAGCTGGGTAGAATCTTCATTGACCGCCACTCGAACATAACCATTCTCGTTGTATGCCAGGTCATAGTCCCAAGACATGTCATCATCCATGCTGATGCCAATCTTATACGGAACTCCTGCAACCAACTTGAGATTATGGATTTTTCCATCCTTCACTTGGTAATCGGTTCCGTTGTCATTCTTATCGCTTCTATATGCACTAATCAGGTGTCCGTCTTCCAGCGGCTTTCCGTTCACGTAAGCCACCTTAACGGATTTGATGGTTACAATCTTCTCTTCTGTCGCTTTGACATCCTTTTTCTCCGGAGTCTCCTTCGCATTTTCCGGAGTTTTCTTCGCATTTTCCTGCGCATCGGTCTTGCCCTGGGTTTCATCCACCGCCGGTGCGTTTGCCGAGGCCCCTGTGTCTGCGTAGACCAGGTGGAACGGCAGTGCGGTCAGCACCATCGCCAGGGAAAGAAGAATTGCAGAGATTCTCTGTATTCTCTTTCTCATAATTTTCCTTTCTTAAAAAAACAAACAGCATTAAACTAACGCTTTATTCTTCCGTATAATTATATCCAATCTAATATGTTTTACATAATTGGCAATATTTATAATTATTTTTCTAGATACGAAGACGGATACGTATCATTTTTTTCTATACATATCCGCCTTCATTGCTATTTATTTTTCCGGTGTTTCCCGATTCCGCCTATTTGATTCGAATCTTGACGGTTTTCGAGCGATTGGTGCCGTCCAACGTCTTTGCGGTAATTTTTACCGTGCTGTTTTTCTTGGCTTTCTTCTGCACCGAAACCTTTCCCGATGAGGTCACCTTTACGTATTTCGAATTGGATGAATACCGCAGGCTGCGATTGGCATCCTTTCCGGTGGTTTTAATTTTGGCTTTAATCTTTCCGCTCTTGCCTCGTTTGATGGATTTCGGTCCTTTCAAGGAAACGGATTTCACGCTGTGCTTCATGATGCGCACCTTCACCGAGCACTTCTTTCCGCTTCCGTCTTTGGCCTTTGCGGTGACGGTCACCGTCTTTCCTTTTCCCTTGAACTTAGTGGTCACCATCCCTTTGCTGCTCACCGTGGCGTATTTGCTATTGCTGCAGGACCACGCAACGGAACGGTCGGTCGCCTTCGCCGGGGAAACGTTTGCTTTTAGGGTGGTCTTCTTACCGGCGGCAATCTTCAGAGACGGCGATGCGGCGATGGAGATTTTGGAAACCATGACCTTGGCCGGTGCCTCCGGTTCCCCTTCTTCGTATTTCAGAACCTCATCTCCGAAAACATTCAGGGCCGGCGGCGCAGCCTCTGTACCGCCTTTTTGACCGATTGCGATTCCGCCGTATGTCCAGTCGGCATCATCCACATTCAAAACCATGGCCGGACGAATTCCCACGTCTGCGGCTTCCACTCTCGTTCCGAAGTAGCGGATAAAGCCCCTGTTGCACACAAACGCGGCATTCCATTCGAACTGCCCCGGGGAACGCATCCACCACATGCTGTTGCCTTCAAAACCCTTTTCGTGATTGCACCACAGTCCCTTCGCCTTGGAGTAGGTGCTGCCTTGCGCGCGCCTGCCTTCGTCCTCCATATCCCGCGCCAGCTTGATATCCTCCGGCGAACCGGGATTCGGTGCCGCAACGAATCCATAATGCCATGCCAGCCAAGACCGGTACAATTCATCCTCCGACAAAAGAAAGATTCGATCTTCCGTGTCGTTTCCGCCATTGGTGCCGCAGTCATAATTGTTTTTATTCTCCACGCGCCCGGCAACAATCGGTGCCTGCTGAGCCTCCCGGAATGCTGTTTTTATGAATCCGTTCTTGCTGTAGTCCTTCCCGTCTTGATTGGCTTCCGCACCGTATCCGTTGAGCCAGCTTCGAATCGTGGACTTTTCCCAGGTGATGTCGGTCTGCGTTTCGTTGTACTTCCGATCGTCCAGGATTTTGTCCGCCAAAAGCTGGGCCCACTTCCCCTTGGTGGTGTCCTGCACGTAAAGAACCCGCCAGCGAATCGGTTCGTAACGGAAGTAATGGTATTTGATTCTGGTATTCCAGAAGTAACGATTGTCAATTTCACCTCTGGAGATGTAGGTCCGGTCCTCCGCCTTCATGCGGCGGTACTTGATGCCGTTCAGCACCGTATCCCCATCCGCCGTGTACCTTGCCTTCTCCAGCTTGGCGTACACTTCCGGCTCCAGGGAATAATCCGACTCTGAGTTCCAAAGGTTGGTTTTGATTCCACACTGTCCGGCCTCCCCCACGATTTCCGTCTGCGGATAGTATCCGTAGTAAATGGTATCCCATTGGGTATTCTGGCTGCCTCCGTCCGAGACCAGCTTCGGATTCCGGAGTTCCGGCTTCTCCCCGGCAAAAGCCCCCTGCAGGGAGAGCACCATTCCCACCATAAAAAGAATTCCGATAAGCCCCAGTTTCCGGATTTTCCGAAATGTTATTTCTCGCATTGCTTTCTTTTTCCTTCCTTTGTGTTGGCATGCCGTGCATGTGCGGCCTGTTGGCACGTTGTGTGTGCACGGCATGTAAATGTGATTGTATTTTATTGCCGGTGCTTTTGCCAATTGAAAAAAGCAATAGGAGATTGGAGCGGCCGGGCCGCCTTTTCCCATTTTCCCGGCCCGGGGTTCGCGCAAGGAAACCGAATTCATTGGCTTTACGGGCAGGCGAGCGCGAACCTTACCGGCTCCCGGGCCGCCGGGCCGCATCCCAACAATGAAGAAACCGAAGGCGCGCGCCTTCGGTTTCTTTTCTTTCCTATTATTCCCGGTTTCGGCCGGATGCTGCCAGCCGGCCGATCTGAGTTGCCATGTACCCGGCACCGTAGCCGTTATCGATGTTCACCACTGCCACTCCATTGGCACAGGAGTTGATCATGGTGAGCAGCGCCGTCAGGCCTTGCATGTTGGCGCCGTAACCCACAGAAGTAGGAACGGCGATGACCGGATTTCGCACCATTCCGCCGATCACCGTCGGAAGCGCCCCCTCCATGCCCGCCACCGCAATGACGCAATCGGCTTTGCGGATTTCATCCATGTTGTTGAACAGCCGGTGGATGCCACTGACCCCCACATCGTAGAACCGGTCCACTCGGGCGCCAAAGAATTCCGCCGTCTGCGCCGCCTCCTCGGCCACCGGGATATCCGCTGTGCCGCCGGTGCATACCGCGACCCGGCCGCCGGAGGCAGTACCGACACCGGAGACGCCGTGCACGCCGGCGGCTCCGCTAACGTTGGAGGTGTCACAACTGCCGGAGGCGCCGGTATCGCCGGAGGCGCCACCACTGCGTTCCACCTTCAGGATTCGGGACACCGGGTCATACTCCGCCGCCGGGATGGCCTCCTGTACCAGCGCCGCCTGGTGCGGCGTGGCCCGCGTTCCGAACGCCCGGCCCTCCAGCTCCGTGATTTTGCGGTAAATGGCCACCAGGTAATCATCCGGCTTCCCGCTGCAGAAAATCACCTCCGGAAAACCCGACCGCTCCTTCCTCTGGGTGTCCAGCCGGGCGAACCCCATGTTGGTATAGCCCTTCCCCGGTCGCTCATCGATCTGGCGGATTTTCGCCTCCGCAATCTCCAGGGAAATCTCCCTCGCCTTGTAGCCTCTCAAAATCTCCTGAATATCCATACGCTCTGCCACTCAAAATATGATTAAATATACTCATATCGAGATAATGTAAGTTCTCACGAACATTACTTACTACTTCATCGTGTATGCTT
>JAFEHB010001328.1_pt1 | contig 10348 bp, 8 predicted proteins | sample 9267121 | NCBI WGS metagenome assembly JAFEHB01 (sample SAMN17103336, study PRJNA684904) | human gut metagenome | isolation source: diarrhea sample from child under the age of five | host: Homo sapiens | place: South Africa: Mafikeng, Mafikeng Provincial Hospital | collected 2019-09 | reverse complement strand
GTTCCGATCACACCCACTTCTTCCACACGGATCGGGAATCCGCCGCCACAGGCTGCATACTCTTTCTCATCCAGAAGTCTGTCTGCCAGGGTTTCTCCCCGCTCTCTCAGATCCATATACATCCGCAGACTGCTCTTTTCGGTGAGGCGCACGGTATTTTCTTTTCTGGTCAGCCACTGTTCATGGTACAGATTTGTGCCGTCCATACCATACTGGAATACGGTATAGCCGTTGTTTAAGCGGATCCGTATCAGCACTGCCGCACCTCTTTTTGCTGCCTCTGCCACGATCAGATTCCCCAGTTCCCATGCATCTGCATTCGTAAAACTGGAAAACTGAAGGATTTCTTCCTGCATCTGTAATACACTGCTTAATTCTTCAATCGTCATACCACTACCTCCGGCTTCCTTTTATTTTGCCAGTGCCAGCAGAATCTGGTTACTTCTGGCGATAAACTGTGTCATTTCTTCCGGACTCAGCTGTTTGTGAGCCATCATAGCCAGATCGTACAGCTGCTGGCAGATCAGCGGAACATTGGTCTCGTCGTCTTTGTGTTCAGCCACATATTTTACCAGCGGATGATTTGCATTCAGAACCAGTGTGGCTCCGTTTGCTCCACCAAACATATTGGCATCCATGCCGTACATTTTCATCATATCCTGCATCCGGCGGCTTTCCTCGGACAGGGTCATCATAGAAGAAATATTTTCATTTTTCAGTTTTTCTACTTTCACATCCAACTGCTCATTGTTCAGCGCTTTCTTGAAGGTTGCAGTCAGCTCTTCAGTCATTTCTTTCAGATCTTCACCGTCTTCTTTAAAGTCTTCGGTCAGATCCGCATCGATACGCTGGAATTTTACATCGTTATGTTTCTGTTCCACATGGGTAATAAAAGCAGTATCAATATTATGTTTCAGGATTACTGCATCCATACCCTGTTCCTTGAACATGTTGATGTACTGGCTCTGCTGCACTTCGTCAGATACATAATAAACGGTTGTCTTCTCCGGCTCTTTCTCTTCCGCCTGCTCGCCGTCTTTTTTCTCTTCTTCCGGTTTCTCGGCTTCTGCTTCCGGTTTTTTATTTTCTTCGATGCAGTCTTTCAGTGTCAGATATTTGCCGTCCAGATTCTTGAACAGGATATAATCATCCATCTTGTCAGAGAATTTTGCATCTTTGATGCATCCGAATTTGATGAACGGGCTGATATCATCCCAGTATTTCTCATAATCTTCTCTGGCTGTCTTGCACATACCGGTCAGTTTGTCAGCGACTTTCTTGCTGATATAATCAGAGATTTTCTTGACAAATCCGTCGTTCTGCAGAGCACTTCTGGATACGTTCAGCGGCAGATCCGGGCAGTCGATCACACCTTTTAACAGCATCAGGAATTCCGGAATCACTTCTTTGATATTATCGGCGATAAATACCTGGTTGTTATACAGTTTGATGGTTCCTTCGATGGACTCATACTCGGTGTTGATCTTCGGGAAATACAGGATACCTTTTAAGTTAAACGGATAATCCATGTTCAGATGGATCCAGAACAGAGGCTCCTTATAATCCATAAATACTTTCCGGTAGAATGCTTTGTAATCTTCATCGCTGCACTCATTCGGATGTTTCATCCACAGCGGATGAATATCACTGATGGATACCGGACGTTTGTTGATTTTTACTTTTTCTTTTGCCGGAGAAACTTCTACAACTTCTTTTTCTCCGTTTTCATTTTCTTTTTCCTCGGTCTTCGCATCCTCATGAATATGTTCTACGACAACATCATCGTCACGCAGATCGGCTTCATCGATCGTCTCATATTCCTGTTCAGCGTTCTCATTGGAGAGGAAAATCTCGGTCGGCATGAAGGAACAGTATTTTTCCAGAACTTCACGGACTCTGTACTCGTTGGCAAATTCCAGGCTGTCTTCGTTTAAGAACAGGGTGATCTCTGTACCAACGGTTGTCTTGTCGCCGTCCTGCATATCGTACTCAGAACCGCCATCACACTCCCAGTGTACCGGTACAGCACCTTCTTTATAAGATAACGTATCAATATGAACCTCATCTGCTACCATGAATGCGGAGTAGAATCCCAGACCGAAATGTCCGATAATCTGATCATCGTTGGTTTTGTCTTTGTACTGCTCCAGGAACTTGGTTGCTCCGGAGAAAGCGATCTGTGTGATATATTCTTCTACTTCATCCGCTGTCATACCAAGACCGTTATCGATAAACTTCAAGGTTTTCTTTTCCGGATTGACGATCACTTCGATTTTTCCTTTATAATCATCCGGGAAAGTATATTCTCCCATCATTTCCAGTTTCTTTAATTTTGTAATTGCATCACAGCCATTCGATACCAGCTCACGAACGAAAATATCGTGATCGGAATACAGCCATTTCTTTATAATCGGGAAAATATTGTCACTGTTAATTGAAAGATTTCCATGTTTTGCTCCCATGGTTATACACACTCCTTTTCTTACCGGAACTCAGCCACCTGCTTTCTTTAAATGGCTCTTTCGTTCCCTGCATTTTCTCTTTGAAAGACCTAAAACTCTTTCACTGACCTTAATACTAATACCGAATTTTCCAAATGTCAAGGAAAAAATTAGCACTCATTTCAAATGAGTGCTAATAGTTTTACATGTATGTATTTGAGTGTTGAATAACCAACGATTATGTCGTTTTTTGTCTGATTATCTCATATTCCAGCATCCTTGCTTCCTGCCGCGGTTTCTTTTTCCGCATCAGATCCAGCAGCAGATCTGCCGCTTCCCTTCCGCTGGTATGATAATGATAGTGCACCGTCGTAAGTCGCGGACACAGAAGATCCGCGATAGCGCCGTGTCCCATACCGGCAACTTTCATCTTCTCCGGCACTGCGATCTTCCGCTCCGAAAGACAGGATAATACACCTGCTGCGATCATATCTGTCGCGCAAAGAACACCATCCGGCCGATTCTCTTCCGCAAGGATCTGTTCCATCGCCTGATATCCTGCCTGCACGGAGAATGTCGCTTCCCGATATGCGATCTCATCCATATGAAGTCCATACGTCTCCAGTGCCCGACAGACGCCCTGATAACGGCTCTTACCTGCTGCCTTATCCCGCCTGTCGACACCGATATATGCCGGATGCCTGCAGCCGCTCTTTAAAAGTTCCGTCATCATGGCACATGCCGCGCCCTCATCATCGTGATAAATACAAGGATATCTGTCACTTTTCTGTCCGAGGATCACCACCGGAACACCCATATGTGCCAGTGCCACCTCGTGGCGCTTCGTAAGGATCGAAGCTACAAAAATCAGTCCATCCACCTGGCTCTGTTCAAATGTTTCCAGGATTCCGATCTCTTTTTCCAGACTCAGATTCGAATTCATCAGCAATACGTGATAATTCTTCTGATCCATCCGCTCCGAAATACCGGATAAGATCTTCGGCACTGCCTCGGAATCGATCTGCGGAACCAGTACGCCGATCCGGTTACTCTTTTTCGTCCGCATCGTTCTGGCATACTCCGACGGCCGGTAATTGGTCTCCCGGATCACCTTCTCGATCCGCTGCCGTTTCTCCTGGCTGAGACTCCCGTCATTTAAGTAACGGGAGACCGCTGCGCTTGAGACGCCAGCCAGTTTTGCAATCTCACTGATTGTCATACGGATACCTATTTCTTCAGCAGCCAGTAGCAGCCAAATGCCGGAATCTGAACTCCTCTTGCTTCCATCTGTCTGCCGCTGATCAGATCCTCATACATGCCGTCTTCTTCGTTGATCCATGCAACTTTGTCATACTCGCTGAAGTTAAACAGAGCTACCAGTTTTTCTCCGTCTTTTTCTTTGATCAGACCAAGGATGGAATCATCCCAGGTATCCACGGTTCTGCAGTCCGCAGTGCTCTCGAATACCGGATGAGATTTTCTGATTTTCTCCAGCTTGTCCAGTCCTTCAAACATTTCTCCCGGAATCGTGCCTTTGGTGTGACGAAGTTCCGCTTTATCCCACCGGAAATCTCCTCTGTGCAGGTAACGGGAATCATCCCATTTTTTCGGATTTTCATGGTAAGTATAGTCATTTTCCTGACCGATCTCATCCCCGCTGTAGATAACCGGGATACCGGACTGCGTCAGCATATACACATGCAGTGTCAGATCGTAACGGATTGCTCTCTTTGTTGCCTCTTCGTCTCTCTCATAGGCAGCTTTCTCGATACCACACAGAGAAGCGGTTGTACCACATTGGCGGGCATCTCCGGAAGTCGGATCTGCATTGTACAGTTCTCCTCTTGCAAAAGAATTTTCATAATTGCCTGTGAAGAAATCACTCAGGTATTTCTTGTGAGCCACTTCATCGATACCGAACTGTCCAAGCCATCCATAGTCCAGTCCCCAGCCGATATCGTCATGGCAACGCAGATAATTCAGGAATACATAGTCCTTTGGCAGACGGTTGATGATATCCATCTGCTGGCGCAGCAGACGCGCATCTCTCGTCGCTACGGTATTCCAGGTTGTTGCCATGGTTGTTACGTTATACAGCATATGGCATTCCGGTTTTTCTACAGAACCAAAATAAGGAACGACTTTTTCCGGCTCCATGACAACTTCACCAAGAAGCAGTACACCCGGACACACGATTTCACAGATCATACGCATCATGCGGACGATATTATGTACCTGCGGAAGATTTCTGCAGTTGGTTCCCAGCTGTTTCCAGATATACGGAACGGCATCGATACGGATGACGTCGATACCTTTGTTAGTCAGGTTCAGCATGTTGTAGATCATTTCATTCATAACTACCGGATTCCAGTAGTTCAGATCCCACTGATATGGATAGAACGTCGTCATAACGAATTTCTTCATATCATCCAGCCAGGTGAAGTTACCCGGTGCAGTTGTCGGGAATACCTGCGGAACGGTCTGCTCAAACTGAGACGGTACATCGTAATTATCATAGAAATAGTACCGATCCATATATTCGCGTTCTCCGGCTCTGGCTCTTCTTGCCCACTCATGATCTTCGGATGTATGGTTCATGACGAAATCCATACACAGGCTGATGCCTTTTTTCCGGCACTCGTCTGCCAGGCTTTCCAGATCTTCCATGGTACCCAGTTCCGGCTGTACTTTTCGGAAATCGCTGACCGCATATCCGCCGTCGCTCTTTCCTTCCGGAGACTCCAGTAACGGCATCAGATGCAGGTAGTTGACATTACATTCCTGTACATAATCCAGTTTTTCCTTCACACCTTTTAAGTTTCCTGCAAATGCATTGACATACATCATCATTCCCAGGATATCATTTTTCTTATACCATTCCGGATTCTGCTCTCTGACTCTGTCCTGCTTTTTCAGATCTGGTTTTCTATCCATGTAGATATTTTTCAGATTCTTACACAGATCTTCAAACATATCCATCCGATTTTCATACAGTTCGCAGTACAGCCATTTCAGTTCATCGTAATGACGCGCCATACGTCTCTCGAATTCCTGTTCCAGCTCTTTTGTGCTCTCTGCTTTCTCTGTTTCTTTTTTTACCGGCTCCGCTTTCACTTCCGGCTTTTTCTCTTCCTTGACCGGTTCAACTCTCGCTTCCGTTTTTTTCTCCTCTTTAACTGGTTCTGCCTTCACTTCCGGCTTTTTCTCTTCCTTGACCGGTTCAACTTTCGCTTCCGTTTTTTTCTCCTCTTTGACCGGTTCTGCTTTCACTTCCGGCTTCTTCTCTTCCTTGGCCGGCTCTGCTTTCACTTCTTTTTTGGTTGTGTCCTGTGCAGCTGCTGTCTTTTCTGTTGAGTCTACTACTTCTGCCTTTTTATCTTCTGCATTTGCTGCAACTTTTTCTGTGATTTCTGTTGTTCTCTTCGCCGCTCTCTTGGCCGCTTTTTTCTTTCTGGCTTTCATAGACACTTCTCCTAATCATATAATATTTTGTGCAGAACTTTTGCCCACACTTATCTCACTTTACATCGATTATAGCATAGATGTATTAAAAATCAATAAAAAATCTTTTTTATATACATATTTTAATTCACGAACTGCTGCCTAAAAAACTATGAATACTATGAATAAATTTTAAACTTTTTCTTAAAGTTCCAAATTCTTCTCTATTTCCTTTGCTTTGCAAATTCTTCTGTGCTATAATCACAATAGCTTTTTGGAAGGCTGCTACTATTATAAAATCCAACGCGTAATAAGAGGAGGCGTTTCTCACTATGAGCACAGGCACCCGTATCAAACGTGTCATTCCGGTAGCACTTTATACCGTCTTTTATCTGCTTTGTTTCTCTTATCTTGAGAACCGGCATGTACGGTATCATATTATTGATTCCAGCCTGGATGATAAGATTCCATTCTGCGAATATTTTATTATTCCTTATTTTTTATGGTTTCTTTACATCACTGTGACCATTGGCTATTTTCTTCTTTTCAATGAAAATACAACCGAGTTCTGGAGCCTGATCCTGAATCTTGCCATCGGTATGACATTATTTTTAATTGTATCTTATGTATATCCAAACGGACTGAATATCCGGCCGACGGAATTTTCCAATGATTCCATCTTTACCCGTATGGTTCAGTTTTTATACCGGACAGATACACCAACCAATGTACTTCCAAGTATTCATGTGTATAATTCCGTGGCTGCTTTTTCGGCAATACATACCTGTAAAAAATTACAGAAACACAAAGGAATCCGTATCGGTGCATTTATCCTGACCACACTGATCATTCTGTCCACGATGTTCTTAAAACAACACTCGATCGCCGATGTGGCAACAGGTATTACCTGCGCGGTGGCAACACATGTGCTGTTTTACGCAAGAGTAACCGAAAAGCAGGGCGCAAAAGCAAAACAGCGTTCCCCGCTTCATCAGCATGATACACATATGTAGAATTTTAATCTTGAGTTTTATATCAAAAAGAATAACCGGTGAGTGGAAAAATTTCACTCGCCGGTTATTCTTTTTCTGATATCCTGTCTTCTCTTCACACCTCTCACAGCACCAGCATCCCCTGGCACTGCCTGATCTGTTTTCTAGAGCGTGTCTGAAAAATCATTTCCGCAATCTGCAAGCCCCACTTTGCGGGAGATTTTACCCTCATTCGGTTGCCGTAGCCCGCTACGCCGCCCTCATTCGGATAAAATCTCCCACAAACTGAGACTCGCAGCTCACGAAAAGCCTTTTTCAGACACGCTCTAGTTAAATCCATAGATTTTCTGTACCACCTTATATCCGGTCACAGAAACCTGTCTTCCGCCTTTTCCCGGGAGGTTACACAGCCGTCCGAGCAGGCTCACGCGGATCTTACCGTAATCTGCACGGTCATTTACTTTCAAATACCGCCACAGTTCCTTTTTCTTTTCAAAATACTCATCCGTCTTCGCCTGGATCAGGAAAATACTGGATACCGTCATGATCATGATCAGCATATGTCTCATATAACCTCTCTGGTTACGGTGAAGATTCTTTACCTGTCCCATATAATCGATCATCAGCTTATTTACACGGATCTGCTGATCCACACGACCGATCATCACGCTCTCACTAACGGACTGATCTGCTCTTCCGATAAAGTAGCGGTACAGATTTACATCCAGATAATACATGCTCTGCACACTCGCCAGCGGAATAAATGCCACCAGATTGTCCACATAGAATGTATGCTCCGGCAGTTTCAGCCCACATTCCCACAGCAGTTCCGTCCGGTAGATCATCGAATGCATCAGCAGATAATGGCTGGTACCCAGCGGTCTCACATCATCCCAGCCGAAGATCTTATTCTGCGGCAGTGCCGAGCGATACCGCATCACGGTCTTTCTCTTCGCTCCCACTTTTTCATATACATAATTACAGATCAGAAGATCCAGCGTCTTCGGTCCTCTGACACACTGTTTTAAGACTTCAATTGCTTTCCGGAAAGCTTCCTCATTCAGCCAGTCATCACTGTCAACAACCTTAAAATAAAGTCCGGTCGCATGCGCCAGACCTGTGTTGACGGCTCCGCCGTGTCCTTTATTTTCCTGATGAATGGCTTTTACGATCGTCGGATATTTTTCCTCGTATTCTTTTGCAATTTTCAACGTATCGTCTTTGGATCCGTCATCCACGATCAGGATCTCCACATCTTCTCCGCCTTTTAACAGGGAATCCACACAGTTTCTCATATATTCCTGTGAATTATAACATGGTACTGTAATACTCAGTGTCTTCACTTTTGTTCTCCTTTTCTTCGTCTGTATCTATTTTTTATTACTTTTTATCTGTATTTGTCCTGTCCGAGCCGCATCTGGATCTGTTCGGCATATGCCTGAAATGCCGCCGGAATCGGATATTCCTTTTCCACCTCACGGATCTCCGCAAAGATCATCTTCGGATCGGCACTTTCTTCGAGTGCCGCCACCCGGATCAAATATCCTTTCATATCCCATTCCACATGGGAAAAAATATGTTTCGCATCAACTAACGGTACGATCTGAAGCGGCGTAAGATCCTGTTCTTCCACCCACGAAAGGATCTCTTCCTCACTCAGATATCCTTCCAGATTCGGCAGTTCATATAAGCCTGCCAGCAGCCCTTTCGACGGACGTTTTCGGATTGCCACCCGTTCTCCGTCCCGCAGAACCAGTACGGTTTTTTCTTCTTTCCGCCGTTCTTTGCTCTTCTTTTTCACCGGAAGATCCAGCGCCGTTCCATGTGCCTTCGCCTGACAGTATTGTGCTACCGGACACTGCTCACACTTCGGTGCACCGTTCGGTACACATATCATCGCTCCAAGCTCCATCAGTGCCTGGTTAAAAGTACCGGATCTGCTGCCCGGCATAATTTCCAGAAACTCTTTCTCCACCTTCGTCTTCACGGACTGTTTTAAAATATCACTGTCATCTTCCATGATCCTTGCATACACCCGGAGGACATTTCCATCCACCGCCGGAACCGGAAGATCATACGCGATCGATGCCACCGCACCTGCCGTATAATTTCCAATACCCGGGAGATCTTTCAGTTTTTCATAATCCGCCGGCAGTCTGCCTCCGTACTCTTCCACGATACGGATGGCTGCCTTCTGGATATTCCGCACCCGGTTATAATACCCGAGTCCTTCCCACAGTTTCAATAACTGTTCCTCCGGACAGACCGCAACATCCTCTACCTGCGGCAATGCTTTTATAAACCTTTCAAAGAAAGGTCGGACCGCTTCCACCCTCGTCTGTTGCAGCATGATCTCAGAGATCCAGATATAATACGGATTCTTCGACGCTCTCCATGGAAGGATTCTGTGATTTTCTTCATACCATTCTATCAGTAGTTCTACAATATTCTCTAACATGTTACCTCTTCTCTGTTTTTTAGTCTACCGGAAGTTTTTCTTGCTTTTTCTCCTCTTTCTCTCTACAATAAACATTGTTATTTACTTTGTAAACAATAATCTTGTACAAATAAAGGAGATTTTTCATATGGACAGTATTATTTTTGATGTCGACGGAACGCTCTGGGACTCCACGGAAATCTGCGCGAAAGCCTGGACCGATGCGATCCACCGGGAAACCAATCTTTCTCTTACCATTGACGCCCCTACACTGAAAGGCCTTTTCGGTCGTCTGCTTCCCGATATCGCCAGTGTGCTCTTTGCCGATTACCCGAAAGAAGAACAGCTTCGTCTCATCGAACTGTGCTGCCAGGAAGAACATAAAGCTCTGCTGGCTCAGTGTGCACCGCTGTACCCTGCTCTGGAAGACACCCTGCGTCAGTTAAAGGAAAAATACCGCCTGTTCATCGTAAGTAACTGCCAGGCGGGTTATATCGAAGTCTTTTTAGAAACCAGTGGTCTTGGCTCTTACTTCGAAGGTCATCTTTGTCCGGGAGACACCGGCAATGCCAAAGCCGACAATATCCGCCAGATCATTCGGGATTACAATCTGAAAACTCCGGTTTATGTCGGAGATACCCTCGGCGATTTCAACGCCACCAAAGATGCAGGCATTCCGTTTGTTTTCGCATCCTATGGATTTGGTCAGGTTTCTTCTCCTGATTATACCATCCAATGCCCGGGAGATCTTCTTAATATTTTTTAAATTTTTCAAAAAATCTGTTAAATACTTCGGGGCTGTCCGCAGTTTTATGCAGGCAGCCCCTTTTCTTAAATATCTATTTACCCATGCAGCTTATACCCGTCATTATACACACACACGATCGGCGTCTCCTTATCGATCATCTCATAGATCTTCGCCGCCTTTTTCCCCGGCAGATTGATGCAGCCATGGGAACCGCTGTAAATATAGATGGTTCCCCCGAAACTCGATCTCCAGGAAGCATCGTGCAGCCCGATTCCACCGTTAAATGGCA
>JAFEHB010001327.1_pt1 | contig 10354 bp, 13 predicted proteins | sample 9267121 | NCBI WGS metagenome assembly JAFEHB01 (sample SAMN17103336, study PRJNA684904) | human gut metagenome | isolation source: diarrhea sample from child under the age of five | host: Homo sapiens | place: South Africa: Mafikeng, Mafikeng Provincial Hospital | collected 2019-09 | reverse complement strand
ACCATCCAGACAATAATATCTGGACGGTTCGTTATTTCTTAACTTAATGACATTGAGAGAACACCTCTCTTTTTTTCTATTTAAAATAATCTTTTTTATATGTTTTTCCTACAACTTCTTTTGCCTTTTTAATCATTTCGTCTTTCCAATCCACAACATCTCGAATAACAACCTTTTCAGTTGCTTTGATATACTTTTCCATGTATTCCCAGTCAATTTCACCAGATTGCTTAATAGGAAGATTGATTGACATTTCTTTAATACGTTCCCAGCCTGCTTTAAAAGTCCAACTAAAATTTCCATGCAAGATTTTATTTATACATGCTGCTAAAAACAAACCAACTTGTTTATTAGGAATTTCCATGCCTTTTAATTTAATGGCATACGCATCTTGCAAAACAGCAAATTCATCACTTTGATAAAATGTTACCCCTGTATTTGCTCCATTAGCAGAAATGCTAATTACATTTTTTAAAATATTTGGACACTGATTTCTTTTTCCATATCTTGCAAACCCTTGATTATCAGCACCAGCAGTCAATAATGGGATTGTATATTCCACACTTTTACAGACTGGGAAATCATTTGCTTTTCCATAAATCTTTTTTGTTTGGATTTTTTCAAATAATTCATCCAATTTAAAGCTTCTCGCTTCTTTTAACCAACCATTTACAGATGTCGAGCTTTGTAATGCCCCCCCATCCATTAATTTTGTAGCAAGAATCTTTTTATCTTCATCCGTCAATTCATAATCATTTAAACCCGTGGCAATTAAATACTGCTCAAGCTCCGCAATATGTTCCTGCTCAAGCTCCGCAATATGTTCCTGCATATAATCCCAGTCAATTTCTTCAGATTCTTTGACAGGGAGTTTGATGGCTTCATTTCTTAATTTTTCCCATCCAGCCTTATTATTCCAATTGTACTTTTGAGAAAATGAATGTGTCATGATGCTAATCAAAAACAATGCTATTTTCTCTGTTAACTCAAAACCTTTGCCTTCCAGAGCATAAGCATCTTGCAAAATAGTAAAATTCGAATCATGCCAAAATGCACAAAAATCTCCATTTGCAGATATGCTGATTTTATTTTTTAATACCGTACATGAATCTACTGGAACATAGCAACTTAATCCTTGGTTACTTACTGTCGCAGTTCTAGCTGGGATAATATATGTGGATGTAGGGATAGTCGGACATTCGCCTTTCTTCAATGGGATTTTTACAGTATTTACTTTTTGTAAAATTTCGTCCAACTTAAATTCTTTCCAAGAAGAAGTGTCGATATTACTCATATCTGTACCCCCCCCCGTAAGAATTTCCAAACTGTCAAAGTCTGGAACAAGGGTTGTTTTTACTGGAAGAGAAATAATACAATTACGTAAAAAGTTTTTTGTTAGCTTATTTGAATAATTAAAACTATTAGTAATCTTTTTAATGATTGAAGCAATATACAATCCAATGTAATGTCCCATATATTGTCCGTCTTTTCTTCTGATACCAGCAATTTGTTGACGTCCGATAAAGGCATTTTCTTGGTAGAAAACAGTATTAGAACTATCTGCTGTAGTCGACAAGGTAATACAATCGCCTTTATTATTTGCTTCGTATTTACTTGAATACCCCGTAATGCCGTTATTTGTTGAAATAGCCGCAATGTAAGGGACTGTACCGTTTTTATCTATAATATCTTTATCCATAACGTGATTTTTTCCTGGTATAGAAAGTTTATTTACAGATTCAACAGAGAATACATCTCCAAGTTTATATTCTTTATATCTCATATTTTTAAAAGTTCTCCTTCATCAATTGACTGACTTTCCAACTCAAATAATTTGCAACAGTTGCTTTGAAATCTTCTTCTGTAGGAGTTGTATCAATCTTTTGATGTTGATTAAAACTCCAATCATCACCGTTTAATGTGATTGTGTCTTTAATTATTTTTCCATTTGTCTCTGTATAATAATTTGTTTTTGGTTGCTTGCCTAAGACATGTGCTAATACTTCATCATATCTTTCTTCAGCATGATCCGTATTTCTTAAATTGACATTCTGTGTAGATTTTTTGCGATTTTGTCTTGAATAACCATCTTCTGAAAAATCAATAAATGTTACAACATCATCTTCTTCATGTGGTCTATTTACTTTAAATACAAAAATGCAAACATTAACACTTGCTTTGCTTCCAAATAGTCCACTTGGCATTTTGATACTTGCTTCCAATGTATTATGTTCTAATATCCTTTTCGTGTATGGCAGTCCCTGACCGTTTCCAGCACTATCCTGAATTAAAATGCACGCATAGCCTGTTGTCATCTGACTTAGTGCTTCTTCTACAAAGTTGAAACCTTTACCTGGTGCACTGTAAGGAGGATTTAATAAAAATACATTTGCTGGGAATGTATTATCCAACAAATAATTATGGCTATCGCCATTTAAAATATTACTTGAGCCATCCCCCATCAGAATCATATTGAGTACTGCTAGAATATAAATATTGCCTAAGATTTCGATACCAAGCAGTTGGTTCTCTTTGATATGCTTGATTTTTTCTTCAAGTTGTGTGTTATCATGGATTTTATTTCGAGCATCTTTAATCATAATGTCCATAGCTGAAACTAAAAAACCAGCAGAACCCATTGCTTTATCCCACACAAAAGAATCCATATTAGTACGTGCTATTTTTGCCATAAGCTGTGTTACATATCTAGGTGTCAACACAACATCATTAGTTTTATCGTTATCAATAGAAACCCAATCGTTCAAACTATTCAGAATGCGTCCAGTGAAATCTAGATGAAGATCCGATTCCAAACAAGGAATGATATCTGTTTTTACCTGCTGGAATAATGTACGTAATAAACTGATTCCATTTTTAGGACGCCAAAGGACTGGCTTCTGGAAAACTGTCTCTAAAAGATTGATAATCATGTCAATCTTTTCCTGAGAACAGTTCTTCTTTCTTAAAAATGATCGGATATTGTTTAGAATAATAGTTCCGTCATTGTTTGATTCATCATCGTTTCCAGAAAGGCCGTCTGGGGTTAAAGTTCTAACTCCATTGATTTTTAATCCAGACATAATCAATCCACAAAACAGATAAAGTTTTTCATTTGTAGACAGAGCAGTTTTTAGCTGGACATCATCATACAAACTCTGATGCATAGACTTGATTTTTTCTTCCAAGGTTGCCTCGGTTTTTCTTGTTAAAGCATCCAGTTCAGAATCTGTTAAATTCAAATCATCTAATATTTTGAATAGCTTATTGATATTATCCTGTTTTAAAAGACTCCAATCTTCACTCGTGATATTTTGAATTTGTTTTGGAATTCTGCGATTCTTTTCTGAAATATAGTAAGCAAGGCACTCTGGGTCTGAAGGTTTTCCAAAGTCATCCAAAGTCGTCCCATTAATTCCGATGACAATAACTTCTTTATATGTTCCTTCATTTAAAATAGCTTCTCCGTAATGCACAGCCCCATTGACAGCGTATTGCTTTACAACTGTATAGTTAGCATCTCCTTTATGATGAAGAGTTGTCCCATCACGAGAAGGTTTTGAATCTTGTTCGTAGTATGTAACACCGATAATTTCTTGATTTTTATCGAATTTGACAAGTTTATTTTTCAAGCCTTTTGCTTCGATCATGACTGGGATATAACGTTGATGATTGTTATGAATCAACAGCTGGATATCTGGGTAATTCGCTCCATTTCCACCAGATTTGCTGTCTGCATTTTGCAGGGCGTTATAAATAGCTTGATTAATTCGTTCTGTTTTCCCGTAATGACGGACACCTAAAAGATCAAGCTTTGATTTGTAATATTCTTCAACTTTTTCTTCAATACTTGGCATTTTTATTGAATTCCTTTCATACTAATTTATCTGCATGAAGTATTTCACGAATCCGCCCTTTTTTTATTTTTTCTTTATATTCTTCACTCCACTATATCTTTATGTCTACCAATGCATTTAAAGTTTATATAAACCTACACATATACATACAGTCATATTAAAAGATGGCATCGTTGCCACCTTTTATATCAAGTCATCATCATCACTACCATCCCACATGGGCAAGACATTCATTTTAATTCAAGTTAAAACTGCCTCGCAGTCCACTCACCCCACATAAAAAAAGCAGATGCTTCGCATCTACCCCTCTTATGATTCTCTTCATCAACATTAAAAAAAGTGGTTCAATACATCTTTTTTAAATCATTTGAAGCTTGCTATTGTAGCTATAATGATAAACCCCAATGCAATCAATGGAATATTTGTGTTCTTAAATAATGACTTACACATAAAATAAGCATTTGATGGAATATATAATATTTCATCACATATTTTATTAATTAGATTTTCTTGTTGTATTTTTTCGTATGTTTCATCTACCCCTTTAGATAAACTTACGATTTTATCCTCTTCTTTTTTGGGAATATTATCATTTTGACATTTTATGCAGTATAAAACTCTGTATTCAGTTTTAATTAATTCAACATAATAAGAATAAAATTTAACTAATAAAGGGCAGTCTTTAAAATAACACTTAAATTCAATAAAATCAGCATCTGCTTGATTTAATATAGAAAGACATTTTATTTTAGAATCTTTATCTATAGTTCCTTTGTTATCGCCTTTTAATTCAATTAAAGAATTTAAACTATATGTATTTGTTAACCATGCAAATCGAAATGGTATATCTAAGAAATTGTGTTTTTTATCCTCTTCAGTAACTCTAGCTAATACTTTATATTCATCCCAATTATTAAAATATTCCTTGAATTTTTGAAATGCTCTTATCCTATCTTTCACTAATTGAACGTTACTGTTATAAGACATAGCATATATGGAAATAAGCAAAGATGTTATGGATATTAAAATTGTAGTTAGTGCCATTTACTTCACCAGTTCATACTCAAACATCTTAATTGTAATATGTGTTTTGTAGTATGCCTTTAAATTCGTTATCAACATTTCTAACACACCATTTAATTCTGGATAATCGTATACTTTCTTCTTGTTTTTTCCTGAACCAATAAAAATCATTTTTTTACCTCATATTTATCTACATGAAGTATTTCACGAATCCGCTCTTTTTTTATTTTTTCTCCATAAAGCACAAAAAAAGATAGAACCTCTCTTTGACATTTTTATATTTGATGAATATAATGAAATTAGATATGGAACTCCACACGGAGTTGCCTCGAGAATTTTGTTTAATTAAAAACTACCTTCTGTTTGGCGACTGAGGTAGTTTTTATTTCTTTTCGCTTTTATTTTTTCACCATAAAGAAAAAAGCCCATTAGAGCTTTATTATATTATTTTGAGTAAATTATTCGAATCATGCTAAATCACTCTTCAAGTGTATTTAAAGCTTTTCCAACTTGTTCAATTATATGGGGCAAGCTATCTTTATGTTGCTTCCTATACTGTTTATGAGTTGCTACTGCTGGTCTCATTATTTCATCAATAAACTGCAAATATTCATGTTTATACGACTGTGACAAAACAATATCCACCATTTTATTCCATTTACGAACATTTTTGTTATATTCGACAATCTTATCGTGTAACTCAATATATTCAAGACTAGATGTTGGATTAATTTTATATTCCTTCTGTTCTTTTAAATGTAAACCATCATCCTTATATTCCTCTAATCCAAATTTAGAAGCATAATAGGGTTTAATTACATCTTGCATGAACGATTTCTTTTTGAATCTTGCATCTTTATCACCCCATTTGGAAACAATATCACCTTTATGAATAATATGAATCGCATCAGCTTTTTTGCATCGCTTCCAGTCAATATCATAGAACATATTGCGTGTGGCAACCTTATTTTCTCGCACACGTTCACAATAGATTAGGTGGATATGGTAGTTTGTTTTTGATTTATTCCAATGTATAGCTAAACAGCAATCAGTTCCAAATTTTAGTTTCCAATCATCACCAATATTTTTAGCTAATTCATTTGAATCACATTTTGCATACTTATATGGTATATGTAATATTAATTCTCGTGCCTCAATTGCCTTACATTTTCTTTGCTTATTGAATCCCTTTTTATTAGATTTAAATCGTTCCTGATTGTAGCATGCCAAGTCTTTCCACTCTTCATCTGTAATCGTTGAATAGTATGCCATTAAATATTCTTGTTTGTCTGTATCACCACGAATATAATTGATTCGTCCACAGACATCATGCAAACTCGTTTGTCTTAAATACTGTACATTGTTCATATTCGATCCTCTTTTCGTGTTCAAATATATATGCATTCTGTCCTCTTTTTATTTTTTCTTCACAAAGTAAAAAAGACCCACTAGGGTCTTTAGAATCTTTTATCCACATTATATTTAATCAATGCTTCTTATTTGGCGATTCAACAATATTATTTTTAGTGTTTGAAAACTTATCAACCAACTCTTGCAGTATAAGAGCATGCTTAGTGTCTTCGTTCATCGGTTTTCCTTCATAATGTATATCCATGTATTTATCTATGATATAATTCAAACTTTCTTGATATTTATTCATATGTTGTTCCTTCGCTTAAATTTCTTTTTTATATCTTCTACGTGTTTCTATTTATCTTCTTTTGAAACACATGTTAATCCTTTTAATTTTTCGTACAATTCATTTACTTGTTCGTCTGATAATTTATCCTCAGTCCTTTTCCAAGTATTTCGAATTGTTGCATACAAACTATCTCGCTTAATAACAGGAACAGATGTTTCTCCTTTTATTTTCAAGGTACATCTTTCTGAAAAAACGATAATAGAGAAAAGAGGAACATCTTCACCGACATATTTTTGTAACCATTTAATGTGTGTCTGGTTTTGCTTGATTGGATTGTACAACTTATTTTTTAACCCATTGGGAAGAGATACTGTCCATTGATAATTCTTTTCTGATCCAAATATCCAGCCAGAATAGTTTTTTGATTCAATCACAAATATTCCCTTTTGTGTTATATACAACACATCTATTTCTGATGTTTCTCCGTTCTCTTTAGGAACATATACATTCCGTAATATTTTTCCATCTCTACCTAAAAGACGAACGAATTTCAATTCTCGCTCTGTTAGTTTTTCTCCATGTCTTCCAAGCCATTCTGCATTAAAGATGTATTTATCCAGCAGCTTATCAATAATATCTTTTTTAGCCATATAATCTCCTTATTCTTACTAAATTTATACAGTTAGTCTATTCCTATTCCGCCCTTTTTTTATTTTTAATGCGTTAAAAATCCTACTAACACATCTTTAATCCACGCAATACGACACCTTTTTCATGTCAATATTGCATTAAAAAAGCAGTCACTATCGACTACTTTATTTCAATATTATTTATTGACAATTTCAATCTTGTTTGGATTAAGTTGAATATAATCTTGAACTTCTTTATTATTTTTTTCTGCCAATGAATTCATATTGTTATAGGTTGCTTGTGATGCTTTTACTTTTGTTAATTTGTAACAGTGATAAAACATACTTGACATATCCGTGACATTGGATGTATCCAAATCACTTAAATCCACTTCTTGTAGATTTCTACATCCATAAAACATATTTCCCATATTAGTGACATTAGTAGTATTAAGCTTAGTTATATCTAAAGAAGTTAGAGCAAAACAATTATTAAACATACCACTCATATCAGTGACATTAAAAGTATTAAACTTAGTCACATCTAAAGAGGTTAAAGTGTGACATCCATAAAACATTTTACTCATATTTGTGACATTCGATGTATTAAAATTACTTAGATTTAAAGAAGTTAAATCATAACATCGAAAAAACATCTTACTCGTATTTACTACATTTGAAGTATCAAAATTTGTTACATCTAAAGAAGTTAAATCATAACACGATAAAAACATTTCACTCATATCAGTAACTTTACTAGTATCAAAATTAGATAAATTTAAAGATGTCAAAGAAGAACAATGTCCAAACATACAAATCATATTAGTAACATTTGAAGTATCAATGTTATCAAAACTAATAGTTGTTAAATCATTATTACCATTAAACATCTTGCTACTATTTTTGTTAAATGTTACCGCTTTTTTGTAGTCTTGAGTACTTACTTTCCAAGTAGTTCCATCTAGCCATCCTACAACATCTCCATCTTTTTCTACCGTTAAATCAGTTGTAGGTGTCCCTTTTGGTGCTTTTTCGTCTGTAAATATTACGGTCGTAGCTTCAGATGGAATCTTGTTGTCAAATTCTTCCCCTGTTATCAACATTGATGATTTTTCTTTTACAATATTAGCACTTCCATCAGGCAACTTCATCGCTCCTACACTATCACCAACTTTATTTGCAAAGTTTCCTGCAAAACAATTAATGCTAGATCCAACCACATTTCGCATCGGTGTTAGAAAGAGCAACACAAAACATATGGCCACTGCAACAATGATCATTCGACCATATCTTTCAAAAAAAACATTCATTTTATTTCCTCCTTATCTTTTGAGCGAAAACGATTAATCCTTTTTCCGTTTAATCTCGAATACTGAATACTATATCAATCTTCTGTCCGCTTTTTATTTTCATAATGGTTTTATGTTACATATTCAATAAATGAGTGTGCCTACTCGTTTATATACAGTCTACCATTGTCTTTTAAAGTTGGTTTTGTGTCTAATTTTACATCTAAATTTTTCTTGCGACTACAAAAGTAAAATTATAGAATAAAGAAAAGGAGAAAATGATGCCAATATACAATGTAATTGACATATCGTCGTATATCATAAACTACTCAAATCAAATCAATCATCCCATTAACAACTTGAAATTGCAGAAACTTTTATATTACGTACAGGCTGCAATGTTAATTGAAGTTGGAAGAAAATGCTTCGATTCAAAAATCATCGCTTGGAAATTTGGCCCTGCTATACCAGAAGCATATCGTTATTATGAAGAATATGGTAGAAATAATATTCCAAATCAAGATGGGCATAAGACCATAAAGCTTGATGATAAAACATTAATGATGAGTTATGCTCAACCAGTAGAAATTGATTACACAACTAAAACGATAATCAGAAATATAGTTGATTCGTATTTAGATATAACAAACCCACTTGAGCTTTCGAAAAAGACTTGCAGAGAAGATCCCTGGAAAAGCACATCTTTAAATCAGGAAATAATGTGTTCCGAAATTAGCAAATATTATAAGAAGCAACCGAGATTAATATACGAATGTTGTTGATAACCAACAAACCTACAACTTCCAAAGTTTCTTATCGACAACAATTTCAATTTGGTCATTATTGATTCAATTTGGTCATTTTTGCAATATTGACTAAATTGAATTGCATGGAAACAAAAAAAGCAGAACCTTTTCGATTCTGCTTATGGTTATCATCGTTTTAGAAAACACATCTAGAAGTTGCTTACTTTGCATCTGGATATGTGTCTTCAAATTTATTAGCATATCTATTGTGCTTTTTATACTTGAAGAACATGGCAATCAAGAAAACAACAGCTATAGCACTTGAAGCGTAAACCATCCAATCTAATGACATCATACACTATGTCCTCCTTTTCACTTATATTGTACCATGTACCTTTATATAATCAAAGTGTTTACATATATAAGTAAAAAGAGTAGACATTCCATCTACTCCATCAAATTTTTCTCATACATTCTCTTTATCAATTAAACTATGCTATGCCAGCTTTTATTGAATCAAATATAATATATTTTGTTGTTATATGTTCCATTGTTTTAATGTAATCGATGTTATTTCTCAATATAATCAACATCTTTTTTTAATTCCACTACCAATGTTTGTGTCTCATTAACTTTCCATTGATCTTGATATAATCCTTCTTCAAACTCTTCATCATGATATTCTTCTTTTTCTTCCATATCTTCTACGATATATTTTAATACTTCACGTAATGGGTGGAATGCCATGTTTTCTTCTTCAAGGCTCTTTTCTACATCAATCATTTTTAGATACAATGCATAGTATTCCTTTACTTTGTTCTTGCCTTCAGCTGTTAATTCATAGTAATTTTTGTTCATATCTTGTACCTCCTACATTACTATTTTTTGGTGTAACACCGTTGACTTTGGAAAAATTTTCCAAAATTTTCTAGTTTTGTCCTCTCCAAAGTCAACTTTCTTCTCGTTTTTCTTCAAGGCATTTAATCCTTATCTAAAGCAGACTGCATTATCATAAATTCAAAACAAGTCATTTCACCTATATTTAAAGTATTTTTGCTTCCATAATCTTCCATTATTTTCTAATAATTTCCAATATTTTCCAAAGCATAGACAATGTAGATTATGCGAAGTGCTTGCTCATTTTAAGAAGCCTATTCATTTGCTTTATATA
>JAFEHB010001325.1_pt1 | contig 10359 bp, 7 predicted proteins | sample 9267121 | NCBI WGS metagenome assembly JAFEHB01 (sample SAMN17103336, study PRJNA684904) | human gut metagenome | isolation source: diarrhea sample from child under the age of five | host: Homo sapiens | place: South Africa: Mafikeng, Mafikeng Provincial Hospital | collected 2019-09 | reverse complement strand
GATGTATATGAGGAGTGGGGGTCGGAGCTTCAGCGCCGCTACGACCTTTTGCCTGTAAGTTTTAAAGGTTTTACGCGCCAGCAGACGCAGATGGCGGGCAAGCGCGTGGGGGTCTTTGAAACGCAGGCGTTCTATCGTCTCTACACCGGTCTTTCTCGTGCACCGCAGTGTGCAAAGGAGTGGCTCGCCATTCCCGAGCAGCTTCTCGCTCAGGTTACCTCCGGCGAGGTTTTTGCTGATCCGAGTGGCGAGTTCTCCGTTATGCGCGCGGTGTACCAGGGATTTTATCCAGACGAGGTCATGCGTAAGAAGTTTGCTGCCCACTGCGCCTCCATGGCCCAGGCGGGCCAGTACAACCTTCCGCGCTGCCTTAAGCGCAAAGACGCCGTCGCTGCCCAGGCGGCGCGCAGTGAGTTTTTGACAAGCGCCATGGCGGCGTTTCATCTGCTTGCGCATACGTACATGCCGTACTACAAGTGGGCGTATCGCTCGCTTGCCGAGCGCGCGTGCGCGTGCGCGCCGGTGCTCGATGCCGTGCGCTCCATCGCCGCGGCGCCGGTGGAGCAGGTTGACCAAGATGATGTCGAGGCGCTTTGCCAGACGGTTGGTGCATCTGCTCGCTTGCTCGGCTGGACGTCGTGCGGCAGTGACTTTTTGCTCGATGTCGCCTTGGACATCCAGGGCTCGTTGAGAGATCCGTATCTTGCTGCCTGTCCGCTTGCGGCCGGCGGATACCGATAGGGGGTTGGCATTGGGAGATTGCAGGACGTCATGCTCCGCACTTCGACAAGGCATGTCGGCGTTTTTCAATATGCCGGCGGTCGAGAAGTTGCTCGAAGACAAGGGCCTTGCTCATGCGGAAATCTCTGCATTGCGGGAGCTCGTGCAGCTTGAATGGATACATTTCGACACTGTTCAGGGTATGAGTGGACGCGCCGCCTGCCAAGACGACGCGGTGGGGTTCTTTGTTCATCGTGTTGCCCAGTACCTGAGTTTTCCTCGTGAGTCCATCATAGCTGTGCACGATGACGTGGTGACTGCCGATGCGGCGGGCCGTAACGTGATTCGCGAGAAGTACGCACGCATGATGGAGGCGACCGATCCCGTGGCGTTTGCGCGCGATTGGTCGGGGCGTCTGGAGGCTCCTTCGCCGGTTAAACGCTGCGTGCTCGACGAGATCGAGGGTACGCTGCGAAGCATGCTCGATATCGCACAGAGCGAACTTCCCGCGACGGCGCAGCATGTGAGGGGATCGATAACACAGCCAAAACTCATCTCTTCGATTGGTTATTATGTCTGTGAGATTCAAAGCTATTCGCTGTCTACACTCAGGTGTTTGCGTGACGGGTTGCGGCGCCAACTGAGCGATCACGTGAATCCCGTTTTGGATACCTATGTGAATGCCGTACTCATTCAACGTGTTCTGGAGGCGTAAAGATGACTCATGTGAGCGATGACGAGATGCACAACGGTCAGCTTTTGGGTATTGGCGAGGCAAGCCAGCTGTGCGGCATCACGTCTCGTACGCTGCGTCATTACGACAAGCTCAATCTTCTCCAGCCCGATCGCATAGGGGATAATAAATACCGCTATTACTCGCTCGAGACGATTTTGCGTATCCCCATCATCAACTATCTCAAGATGATGGGTTTCTCGCTCGACGAGGTTTCCGAATTGTTTGAGACGCAGAGCTTTGGCAAGATCAAGGAAATGCTCGGTGCTCATGCCGACGCCTGCACGCGCGAGATGACCCGTCTTGAGGAGTGCCGCCATACCATTCGGGATTGGATGGGGCTTATCGACGAGGCCAATTTTGTCCTTTCGGTCAAGCCACGGGACGTGAGCCTCAAGTACTTCTCCGGCCAGGAGTTTTTGGCCATGCCGTATCACTTCTGGGGCAACTACGCCGATGCGATCATCAACCTCGATTTCACTTCGTTTGTCGAGGAGCACGATAACGTGATCACTGGTCCTGTGATCTTGTATCACAGCAGCTTCGATGCGTGCTGCGAACCCGATCACACCCAGAAGCATTCCGAGGTCACGGTCGTTCAGCATGCGCTGCGTCCCATTGCCGAGGAGAATCGCATGACGCTGAAAAGCGGCATGTATCTCTCCACGTATCATACGGGTCCGTTCGAGAATATCGGCGAGGCCCATTGCCGCGTGCGCGATTATGCGCTCGCAAACGGTTTCAAGCCGGCCGATGGCGTGTTCGAGCGCTTTGTGACCGACTACTGGACCACCTACGATCAAGACCTTTTTGTCGCCGAGGTTCTTTTGCCCGTTGAGCGGTAACGACGCGACGACTCTCATGTAGAAATCGAAAGGGGCTCTCATGCAGGGCTTTAAGCTCACGACCGAATTGTTTTTTGGGTCGCAGGCCATCAATCATCTTGAGGGCCTGACGTATCACAACGTGTTGATTATCACCGATGGCTTTTTGGAGTCCTCGGGCATGGTCGCCAAGATGGCTCAGCACCTGCCCACGGGCGCACGCTACCAGACGTATTCCGATGTCAAGCCCGATCCGAGCCAGGAGCTCGTTGACGCAGGCGTCGCTGTGGTGGAGCGCGTTCAGCCGGATATGGTCATCGCCTTTGGCGGCGGTTCGTGCATCGATGCCACGAAGGCTATTTTGTACTTCGCCCACGAGCATGGAATGGACAAGCCGTATTTTCTGGCCATTCCTACCACGGCGGGTACGGGTTCGGAAGTTACCAACTTTGCCGTCATCACGCGCGGCGAGAACAAGGTTGTGCTGATTGACGATTTCCTGGCCCCCGACGGCGCCCTGCTCGAGGCCGATTTCACCAAGACCGTGCCGGCAAAGATCACGGCCGATACCGGTCTTGACGTGCTGACGCACGCCATCGAGGCCTATGTCTCTAACGCCGCCACGCCGTTTACCGATGCGCTTGCCGTAAAGGCTGCCTCCATTGTGTTTGAGGACCTGCCGGTGGTCTATCGCGACGGTCTTGCCATGCGTAGCCGTACGCGCATGATCGAGGCCTCTTGCTTGGCAGGTATCGCCTTTACCAACGCCGGCTTGGGCATCAACCATTCCCTGGCACATGCTCTGGGTGGACGCTTCCATGTGGCCCACGGCCGCTTGAACGCTATCTTGCTGCCCTATGTGATGCGGTTCCATATGAGCGAGCCCAAGTATCGCGAGCCGTATGATCGTTTGGCTCATGATCTGGGTATGGCAGATGCCGACGGGCTGCTAGCCCGTGTGCTTGAATTGCGCGAGTGCCTGGGTGTTGAGAATGCCCTGTCCGACCTGCCGCAGTTTGAGCCCGCGGCATTTGAGGCCGAACTTTCCGGCATTGCCGAGGCGGCCCAGCACGACCGCTGCACGCCGTCCAACCCGCGTGCCGTATCCAAGCAGGACTTGGTCAACATCGCCCGCGACGCCTACTGCGGCCGCATGTGACAAAAGTCCACGGGTTTATTTTGTCATGTTTTGCGCCGGAGGCACCCTGATGCCTTCGGCGCTTTTTGTTTTCGTACTCAGATGAGCCGGGCGCCCCGCCTTGCTTGAGGGCTAGTCCAACAGGTCTTCGATAAAGCCGACACGGTAGTTCTTGAAGATCGCCTCGCCTTCCTCTTGGGTGGCGTCGAGGTCAAGGTCAGCCATGATGCCAAAGTCATGGTCGCCGTCTTCGTCGGCAAAGATCTGGTGGACATGCCAGACATGTGCGGCCTGCTCGTCTGCCACGTCGATGGAAAGCATCGCAGAGGAGCGGGCGTCGGCGTCGGTGAGGATTTCTTCGTGCTGCTCGTGATATGCGTCGAGCGCGCGCTCCCAGCGCGTTGCGGTCATGCCAAAGTCGGAGTCGAGCTCTCCTAGCTGGTCGTAGCGCTCTCGGGCGGCGAGCGTCACGCGGCGAATGAGGGCGTTGCGCACCAACAAGGTGACGCCTCGGCGGTCGGCGACCACCTGGTCGGCTGTTGAGGGCGGCGCCATGTCGAGCGCCGCGGGGTCACCAGCGGCCTCCCACTCATCCACCAGACTGGAGTCGACGGAGCGCACCATAAAGCCCAGCCAAGAGATGATGTCTTCGAGCTGCTCGTTGCGCTTTGCCACGGGCACCGTGCGGTCAAGCGAGCGGAATGCCTCTGCCAGATAGCGTAGCAAGATGCCTTCCGAGCGCGCGATATTGAGCTTTTGGATATAGCCCTTAAAGTCATTGGCGCCTTCTAGCATGTCGCGCAGGACGCTTTTGGGACTGAGCTCGTAGTCGTTTGCCCAAGGTACCTCAGCGCAATAGGTGGCAAAGGCGGTGTCGAGCAGGTCTTCGAGCGGCTTGGGGTAGGTGACGTCTTGCAGGCGCTCCTTGCGCTCTTCGAAATCGATGCCATCGGCTTTCATCTCAGCCATGGCGCGCGAGCGAGCCGCGCGCTCTTGGGCACGTAGCACCTGCTTGGGATCTTCGAGCGTGGCCTCGACCATCGAGATGAGGTCGAAGGTGTAGGTGTCACTTTCCGGGTCGAGCAGCTCGAGTGCAGCGAGCAGGAATGGCGAGAGCGGCTGGTCGAGGGCGAAGTCTTCGGGCAGATCGACCGTGAGGGCGTAATCCACCTCGGGCAGCGCATCTGCCGGTGCGTCTGGTGCTGGCGGCACCTCGGTGCGCACGACGACGCCGGAGTCGATCAGCGTGGCGAAAATCTCGTCGGCGCGGACGTTGAGCTTGAGTTTTTCCTCGTCGGCCTGCAGACTCTTGGCGATAAGTTCGCTGACGCGTGCGCGCGCGTCGCCGCCTTGCTCGACCATGGAGAGCACCATGGAGTGCGTGATACGTAGGCGCGGCTTGAGTGTCTCGGGCTGCGTTTCAATGAGTCGCTGGAAGGTTTGCTCATTCCAGGTCACAAAACCCTCGGGCGGTTTTTTCTTTTTGATTTTGCGCAGCTTCTTGGGATCGTCGCCTGCCTTGAGGAGGAGTTTTGCGTTCTCAATCTCGTATTCGGGTGCCTCGGCAATAACCATGCCCTCGGTGTCAAAGCCCGAGCGACCGGCGCGGCCGGCAATTTGATGAAACTCGCGTGCACGCAGACGGCGCATCTTATAGCCGTCAAACTTGGTGAGCGCGGTGAGCACCACGGTGTGGATAGGGACGTTGATGCCCACGCCCAGCGTGTCGGTGCCGCAGATAACGGGCAGCAGACCCTGCTGCGCGAGTTTTTCGACAAGCAGGCGGTAGCGCGGCAGCATGCCGGCGTGGTGCACGCCCACGCCACAGCCCAGCAGGCGCTTGAGGATCTTGCCAAAGGCGGTGGTGAAGTGCGTGCCGCGCGCCATCTCTTTGATCTGTTCGCGCTGCTCCTTGGTGGCGATGCCAAAGTTGGCAAGCGATTGCGCGGTGGAGAGCGCCGCATCCTGACTAAAGTGCACGATGTAGAGCGGGGCCTCGTTGTTGCGCATGGCGAGCTCGACGGTTCCCTCGAGCGGCGTCTTCACATAATCGTAGGACAGCGGCACGGGGCGTGGCGCGTCAACTACGAGGTCGACATCGTAGTCGGTGTGTTCGCGCAGGGAAGCGGCAATGGCCGAGACGTCACCGAGGGTGGCGCTCATCAGCATGAACTGGGTGTGGGGCAGCGTAAGCAGCGGCACCTGCCAGGCCCATCCGCGGTCGGGGTCGGCAAAGAAGTGGAACTCGTCCATGGCCACGCAGCCAACATCGGTGTCCTCGCCCTCGCGCAGGGCATCGTTGGCAAGAATCTCGGCGGTGCAGCAAATGACCGGAGCCGAAGTATTGATGTGCGTGTCGCCGGTGATCATGCCCACGTTTTCGCGTCCGAGCACCTGCACCAGGTCAAAGAACTTCTCGGACACCAACGCTTTGATGGGCGCGGTGTAGTACGAGCGCTTGCCCTGCGCCATGCCCATAAAGAGCATGCCGAGCGCGACGAGCGATTTGCCCGAGCCTGTGGGCGTGCCCAGGATGACATGGTTGCCCGCGGCGAGGTCCATAAGGGCCTCTTCCTGGTGCTCCCATAGCTCGATTCCCCGGCTGCCCGTCCACTCCAAAAAACGCTCGAAGGCTTGGTCTGCTTTGAGCCAAGGCTCGGGTTCGGAACCATCTTCCGGTTCCCACCAGCAAGGGGAAAGGGCGCCGAGCGAGCCGAACTCGGCTTCGGTCCCCGTGCCGCCCGAGAATGAGCTGGCCGCGCCCGCTCCCGTGACGGTCACGGCGTCCTGGTTGTTGTTTGCTGCATTTTGAGCCATGCGAGCTGCTTTCTCTCGAATTTGTCCGTCAACTATTATGGCTGAGAGACGCGGCGCTCGGCTCCAATGTGGAAAAAGTTCTTATCGACTGGCGCGGGAGGGTGTTGGAAAGGTACGCATCTGGCAGGATTGCGAAAAAAATACGGTTATAGGTAGCTTGCTATGAACTTGCCGAGTAGCTGGGCTAAATCATGAATAAAACCCCAGGAAAGAAAGGTCGCGAGCCGGTGCTACTTAGCCGCCTTAGTTCAACCTACCTATAACCGGTTTTTCTTTCGGGTTCGGTTGAATTCCTGCATTCCAAGTGTCTTCCAGTCCAGAAAAAGCTTCTGCCGGAGCCTAGTCTCCTGTGCTTTCTGACGCGGCGTCTTCTCTTTGTACGTCATATCGAGTTTTTGGAAGATAAGTCTTCGCAATGTATCGAATTTGCTTGCCTCTGAGATTTGTTGGTATGTGACCATAAGCACATCGATACCCATGTATTCGAGCGCTGTTGCCCTATCGGCATCGATGTCTTTGACGCCACCTGTGCCGTGGACGCTTCTGCCTTGACATTCGATGGCAAGGTCTTTTGTGCCGTCTTCGGAAAGTGCGTAGAGATCGATGAAGGCCTTTTTGTTGCGGCAGAGTTTTTGTGCTTCGGCGGTGAGGGCAACTTCATGATTGTTAGAGATGCTTGCCAGGCCCTCTCCACCTCTGCTGCGAGGGGTATTGAGCAGCAGGGAAAGCTGGGCCTCAAAGGGGGACGATACAATCCCGGTTACCATCTGCGCTGCCTGTGCAAGACGCTTGTGGCCATACATCCCCTTGGTTTCCGTGAGGAAGAGGTCGAGTTCATCGAAATCGATGAGTGGCGAGCGCATCCATAGGTCGCTGGGTTTGTTGTCGGTGTCGTAGACACGCCTCCAGCCACCAGATCCTTCACGGAGCTGCTCCTTGTAAGAATTTAGCATTTCTTCCAGTGGCTCGCTTGGCTTAAAGACGGTGAAATTGCCCGTCAGTTCATAAATGATGAGCGCGAGGCTCTCGGTGGAAACGAGCGGCGCCAACGTTAAAAGCGTGAAGAGCGGTGAGGTGACCTTGATGTCGAGGGGTGTATCCCAGACGGAATCTTTTGGTCGCTTGGTGCTCCACACGTGATGCTTGATGTTGACGGCGCCAGTTTTGTGCTTGCTGCTGGGGACGAGCAGATGAATCGGGAAGTTGATTACTTCAGTGACTGTGGGATTTTCACGCACCTCACGCCGCGTCCTATCTGCTTCGCAGATGGTAATCGGCGGCATCATCATCAGCACCAGAGGGGGAGTCCGGTAATAATTCAGGGCAGATATGTTGCAGAGCGTGTAGTCCACACCTCGCTGATGCCCAGCGCGCAGCGCCCCTATCGTTCATTGCGTAATTGCCGTTTGGCATCGGCGAATGGCATGGACGATTGATGCGGCGGGCACGAACCATGGCGCGATATCCAAAGTCGAAAAAACGGTTATAGGTAGGTTGAAGGAGAAAGGCTGGGTAGCTGCGGTTAACGGGCGTCGATTTCCTGCTCTTTTGTTTTAGGTCTAGCAGGTCTACTTTATAAGAACCGGCAGACCTACCTATAACCGTATTTTTTGATTCAATCCGAGCTTCGTTAGACGTGCGGAAAGCGGTTTTTGCCTTTGCGCATGCGATTTTTGAAGTTCTCGACGGCCTCTTCCATGCCGAGGGGCACGTAATTGAGGCTTTCAAGGTCTTGCGGCAGGTAACAGACGAGGCTTTGCTCCTGCGCGCGGCCGGCTTCGAGCTGGGTTTTGCTTGGGGCAGCGCCGGGGGTGGCGCAGATGCCATAAACGTATGCGCCCATGTCTCGGGTGCGCTGCTCGTATTCGGTCATGGGGTGCTCCGGGTGCTCTGCGCGCACGTCATCGCTGATCCAAAGCGCCCGGTAGCTCGCGGCTTCAAATTGACCCAAGGCATAGTCGCGCAGCGGCTTGCTGTCGGTGCGCAACATGACGGTTCCGCCTGGGGCGAGGAGTGGCCGGAAGCCTGCGAGTGCATCGACGTAGACGAGCCTTTGCTTGGCATGGCGTGCCTTGGGGCACGGGGTGGGGAAGTTGAGCGTGATGGCATCGAGCTCGCCGGTGGCAAAAATGCGTGTGAGTGAGCCCGCCTTGCGCGGGACCAAGACCGCGTTTGCAATGCCCGCCTCAACAACGCGCTGCGCGGCATAGGCAATGCAGATGGGCTCTCGATCGGCGCCGACAAAGAGCGTATCGGGCTCGATTTTGGCGCGTTCTGCCAGGTACGTTCCCTTTCCGCAGCCAAGATCAAGATGAAGGCGGGCAAAGGGCTTGCTTCCGGCGGGGGCGCAGGCCTCGCGCCAATGACCGATATAGCTTTCGGGACTCGTCTCGATTGCCGAGCCGTAGCGTTCCAGGCGCTCCTCGAGCACAAAGTTCTTGGGGGTTCTGACGTGCAAGCTTCCCATGGGTCTCCAATAGGCGCGTCCAAATCGTGTCCGCACGAGGGATATTGTTTTACCAGACTAGAGTACCGTCACGTTCTGGTGTTTGGCGGGGCCATGGGGAAGAAAACGAAGAAACAAAATCGCCGCGCATAGCCCTTGCCGCAAAATGTCCCCGTAATCGGATTGCGACAAAGCATTTCAAGACGCATTTTTCGCTCTTGAAGCGTTGGTATCTTCGAGATAGTCGTATATGTCGATCCGTTCTCGATGGCAAATGAGTAGCCGTGGATGGTCGACAACGCCTGCGTGGCTGCTCTTGGCTGCAAGGGGGGTCTTTTATCGAGGCGGTTGAGGATGCGGAGCGGCGCTCGCAGGAGCCTGCAGGGAGACTTCGCCCCTCTCCTCAAAAGACGAGCTCGACCGTTTTTCGGACTGCCTTGTTAGGGAATCCGGGGATCCCAGCGGGTAAAAGGAATTGCTCCATCTTGAGCGTCTGCAGAAGATAGAGACCATGTGTGAATGCTGCTAGGCGGATGCCGCCAAGGCATCAGGCTCTTTGCAAGATTACATAGCGATTGAGCTCGCCGCTATGTCCATCGGCATGAAAGCGTGCTAGCTCGCGTACGGGTGCGTCGCCGTTCGTACTCAATGCGCGCACTCCTGTTACCAAGTCGGTAATTTGTTGATCGTCAAAGTGGTGGCAGTAGCGATAGGCACGATGGTCGTTTTGCCAGCCGATAAGGTGATCGCCCGGCTCGAACTGCGAGGGGTCATACCCTTCGAACGGAGGCGCGAGCTCGGCGCGCGCCTCGGCGCGGGCGGCCTTGCGCACCATGCGCTCGTCGCTCATGAACTCCCAAAAGCTGATAGCGATGATGCCGCCCGGACGCGTCTGACGCACCAGGGCGTCGAGCACGCGTACGCGGTATTCGCACGACGGCACATGGTGCATAAAACCAAAGCAGACAGAAATGTCGGCGAGCGGGGCGTCGAAGACCACATGGGGCATATCGGCGGGGTTGAGCTTCATTAACGTTCCGAGCACATCGACTTCTTGGAAGTGCAGGTTGGGAATGCGTCGAGCGTATCCACCTTCGTCGGTGGCGAGTTCTTGACATGAATCGACACCATAGAACTCGAGAGGACGGCCGGCGAAAGGCGAAGAGCTCAGGCGGCCGAGAGCGAAGTGCTCGAACCGCATATTGCCGCAGGCAAGATCGAAAGCGCGGACCGGTTGCTCGCCACCGACCGCGTCAATCTGCTCGAGTGCGATGTCCATGGTACGGACCCAACCGGGCCAGGGAGCCCGGCGCGTGTCGGAAAAGGAGGCGGCGTGCTCGCGATAGAACGTGTTGTTGAGCTGGATGAGCGATGAGGCAAAATCGCGGTTCACGGTGCGAGGCTCCTTCCGTTGGTGACACGCGGAATAAACTGCACGACCATACTACCGTTAACGTTGCGGCGGGAACAACCGAGTGGGCGTCAATGCTTTGTATAGACACATTTTCCCAGCTCACATATACCCGCAACCGCCGGTTGTCAAAAATCTCACTAGAATAGGTGGCATACTTTTGTCGGTGGCGGATAGATTTTTAACTGTGCAAGGCGCCTTAAGAACAAAAACGATCCGGCGGCACGGCTGGCATCACATAGGAGGAACCATGAATGTAGAAACTGCGCA
>JAFEHB010001324.1_pt1 | contig 10367 bp, 6 predicted proteins | sample 9267121 | NCBI WGS metagenome assembly JAFEHB01 (sample SAMN17103336, study PRJNA684904) | human gut metagenome | isolation source: diarrhea sample from child under the age of five | host: Homo sapiens | place: South Africa: Mafikeng, Mafikeng Provincial Hospital | collected 2019-09 | reverse complement strand
TGAGATAAAAACTTATCTCATTCTCAATCACTTATAAAAAATACGTACTTTCCCAGTTAGAAAGATTATTTTTTGCAACTACAAGTCGCCGTTTTTATCGTCTATAGACGACAAAATGTGGGTATTTTTTGTCGTCTATAAACGATAAAATGTAATACAGGAATTACTTGAATGCGCCAGCATCTGAATCGTAGTTGTTGATGTTCTTCCGGATGTTCTTCTTCTTTCCGGAGAAGAAGTTGTAGCTGACACCCAGCGTCAGCATGCGGCGATTATCCTTGATGATGTGCTGTTCCGTCTGGTTCATAATCGGATTGTCGAACGACTGGCTCTCGTACTTGGCAGGAGCAAACATCCACATGCCATAGAGCGAGAAACGCCAGGCTCCCTTCTGATAAAAAGCAGAGAATTCACTCTTAGGCTCATCCGCCTTGCGATAGTCCAAGACAGCCATCTTCGAAGGAATATTTCCCTGGTAAGATGCTCCCCAGTTTCCCTTCCGGAAGTTGATGCCATATTTGAATGGACTCCACCAGTAGCAATGGCGACCATAGGAATTGCTGATTACCTCTCGCTCAAAACCTCCACCCACCATCAGTTTCAAAACCTCGTTCTTGAACGGCTTGAACTGAAGATAATAGCTTGTGCCATAACGCCAATAGAAACTGCCGTTTTCATAGGTAGAAACTATGCTGCGCCTGTCGTTCACCGTGGTCCAATAATAATAAGGTGTAATTACCTTGTCATTATAGATTCCATAAAGTGCTACTTGCAGGTAGAGCATCGCATCATTATAGGTGTATCTGAATATCGGTCCCCATTCCATCGTAGCCTTTACATTTGGGTTGCCCTGCTTCATCAGTCCGGGGATGACAATCGTCATGTTCTCGCTCAATGTTGAGATAGCTGGGTAATTGGTGCCGCTGGATGATAGCAGCTGCAACGAACCGTTCTTCAGCTTATAAGATAAATACAGCAACGGAAGAATATAGTTGTTGTTATAGGTGAGATCCTGATAGCTCTGGGTTCTCCACGTGCTCTTTACGCCTATACGATAGGTAAGCTTGCCGATATGGTTCTGATATTGGGCATAAACCGTATTGATCTTGATGCATGAAGAATACTTTGAAGGCTCATAGCCGGAAAGGATATTGCGCACATTATAGTCGCTCCATTTGTTCCAGGTATAAACTCCTGCCGACAGCTCTCCCTGCTCCCATTCTTTGGTATAATCAGCTTCTCCTATCAGGGAGTAGATGTGGCTCCTGGAGTGCATGTCGTCATCGGTCAAGATGCTATCCTTGTCGGAAGTCCATTGCCGGTTGAGCATTTGCTGCCTGGTGTTGAAGTAAGAGCCGAGCAAGTCCACATCGAGTGTCTGCTTATGGGCAAACTGCTTGCTGAGATAGAGATCTACTGCAGGTTTCACGTAATCTACAATATCCTTCGTGTTTCCGAAACCATCCTTCCAAGCCTCGTTTCCTTGCGTTGCAACCTCGCTATTTCCCCGGTTGAACTTATGTGACAATTCTGGCGAAAAGGTGACCTGGAAGGTTACGTCATCTGGCTTGCTGTAAGCATACTTCAGGTTGAACTTGTTGTCGGTATAGCCAAAACGCTTGTGCAGATGGTAATCATAGACAGCCTGCTGGTCGTCAAGCGTAAAGGAATACTGGTTGTCTTCTATCCAGTCACGATAGTTTCTCACGTTGATGCTGTAATCGAAGGAAAACTGATGATTACCCTTGTTGTACTTGAAATACACATTGTCATCGCTAAACCCTGTGGTCAAGGCACTGGACACATCAAAACCGGTAGTATAACCCGTATCAAGCGGCTTGGTAATGATGTTCATCAAGATGCCCACATCGCCGTATCTGATAGGAGGATCTTCGTAGTATTCCACCTTTTTTATTTTGTTGGCGGCAATAGCCTTCAAGTCGTTCTCGCTTGTCATCGGCACGTTGTTGATGAGAATCTTGATGGATTTGCCGGTCATACTGGATGTCTTGCCGGTCATCGGATCGGTATAGATTCCCGGGAGTGTTCCCAGAAGATCCTGTGAATGGCGTGAGTTCCTGATCTGTTCGTCAGAGAATGTATAAGAGGCATGGTCTCCGTGGTCGATACGCAGCTTGCCCTTTACTTCCACTTTGCCCAGTTGATAGGCATTCGCCTGCATCTTCACATTTCCGATACGGGCAATAGGTACCAGCTTGCAAATCGTCTTATAGCCTACGAACGAAACCTTCATGAGGGCCTGCTTCTGCTGGCAGGGGATGACGAAATCGCCATTGGCGTTGCTCACGCCTCCACAGAGAAAGGAGGAATCCTTCGGGTTAAGCAGCTGGATATTGGCGAATTCTACAGGAAGATTGTGATTGTCTATCAGTCTGCCTATCAGCTTGCGCTCGCTCTTGCGCATGCATTCTACCGTGATGAGGCTGTCGCCCACGGTCATCTGCATCGGATAGAAACCGATTACCTTGCGGATGGCATCGGGAATATTGGCTGTCTTCACGTTCTGGGTAACTGTGAAGTCTTCCAGTTCGTTGTAGATGAAGCTGATTTTGTAGCGCTTGGAAGCCTTGTCGAGGTCGATGAGGACGTCCGACATGCTGCGGTTGTGATAGTTGCGCTGGATGTGCTGTGCGCTCATCGCCAGGGCGAACGTGCACAGCAGGAATATGATGGCTGAAAATCTTCTCATAATTCTTTTTTCTATGTTTCTAAACTTCATTTTAGGCGACATGAACCTGTGTTTTCGCCCTGTTTTGTCTATATTACAATCGAGTTTTCTTTTTCCTAACCCCTTAGCAGATTTTTTTAGTGCAAAAATACGAAAAAACGCCAAATGGCAATCTTTTCCCAATGCGAAATTGCGTTAAAAATGCTGTTTGTCGTCTATAAACGATAGAATTGATGCATTTTTATCGTCTATAAACGATAAAAAGTTGTTGTTTTTGTCGTCTATAAACGATAAAATGCGTATCTTTGCACCGGATTCAGTAAAAAGAAAGGGAATTATGACGAAGGATTTAATTAAATTACTGATACTTGAGTATCAGGCTTATGTTACTCAGGTAGAACTGGTTCATCGTGACGTAGAGCTCATGGATGGACTGAATTACGTGTTTGTAGGATTGAGACACGCAGGAAAATCGTATCTGATGTATCAGCGAATAGCACAGCTGCTGGAACAGGGGCATAAGCGGGAGGAAATCCTGTACTTCAACTTCGAGGATGACCGTATTGACTCCTTGGATGTGACCGACCTTGACCTGATAAAAACCTGTTATGAAGAAATGTATGACAGTCGTCCTATCTTCTTTCTCGACGAGGTTCAGCTGGTAGATAGATGGGAAAAGTTTGCCCGCAGGTTGGCAGATCAGAAATATCAGGTTTACATTACGGGTAGTAATGCCAAGATGTTGAGCAGCGAGATAGCGACAACTCTCGGTGGCAGGTACATGATACATGAGGTGTATCCCTATTCCTTTGCCGAATATCTGAAGGCTAGCGGTATTGATGTACAGGCAAAGAATGCCCTCTATGCTTACGCTAAGGATATAGTAAGACTCTCTAATATCTATTTCCAGCATGGAGGTTTGCCCGAGACGGTGGGGATGAAGGAGCCAAGGTCGTGGATGAGCAATCTCTTCAGTAAAATCTTCTTTGGTGATTTGGTGGCCCGATATAAGATTCGCAACGACTATGCCCTGCGGGTAATGATTCGCAAGATGGCGGAAAGCGTGAAGCAGCCATTATCTTACAGCAGAATAGCCAGCATCGTGAGCAGTACCGGGAAAAAACTCAGTACGGATGCCACGATAGATTATGTTGGCTACATGGCTGATACCTGGCTCATTTTGCCGTATGAGAATTTATTCGGAAAGTTGCAGGACAAGGAATCCAACCGCAAGTATTATTTTACGGACAATGGTTTGCTTCATCTTTTTCTTGTAGATGCAGACACTTCGTTGCTGGAAAACATAGTTGCCGTCACGCTCAGGCGGAAATATGGTGACGGCAGCTATTTCTGGAACAGCAGGAATGCCGAGGTGGATTTTGTGATTCCTGAAGAAGAATTGGCCATACAGGTTTCCTACTCTATGGCAGATCCCGATACCTCCCGGCGGGAGACAGATGGGCTGATCAAGCTTTCTTCTGTCCAGAATGTCAAGCGGATGATTGTTGTGACAAAGGACGAGGAGGATGTTGTAGAGAAGGATGGTTGCCGCATAGAGATAATCCCTCTTTGGAAATGGCTACTGGAATTCTGATATTCTATCTGATACCATTATCTCTATCGCTATTGTTCAGCTTACGGCTGCCTGTATGGTATTTGCGGCCATGGCTGAAGTTGAAGCTGGCAGCAAAGACAAGCATGTTGCCCTGGTCAGCAAGGCGTACCTTGTTCTTCTGCTGCACATACTTGTTGAAAAGTTCATCCTTATACACGCAGCCATGAGGATAGAATACGAATAATCCGAGAACGCCAAACTGCCAGTTCTTATAACTGTAGGTTACGGCAAGATTGGAGGTTGGCTCTCCGCCGTTTGTCTTTTCTCCCCAAAAACTCTTTTCCACCTTATAGGCACCATAGCCAATGTTCCAATTGCCCGTCATGTACCGAATTTCTGCTCCATAACTGAAGTAATTGAACTCGTGGGAATAATCCAAACCCTTTGTCTTGACATTCTGAAACTCGCACATGAGGTTCAAATCCAGATGATCCTTGATGAGGTGAACTTCTGGAGTCAACAGCAGGTGCTTGTAATTATGACTCTTCTGATTCTCCGGCTTGCTCACGAAGAGGTAAGAGCCATCCTCCCGCTTCTCGGGCAAGATAGATGTGGCTATTGGCTTGTCGTAATAAGTCCAGTTTCCCTCCAGATACACAGACATCAGCGGAATGTTCCAGGAAGCCGACAAGGTATTGTTGTAGCCGGTAAATGGCTTCAGACCGCTATTGCCGTCACGCGCCTCAAAGCTGTTGGAATATTGGCGCAACTCGCTCAAGTCGGAAAGGCTTGGGATGTCTGACGTGATTTTGCTGCTCCATTTAAAACTCAGACGGTCGCTAGCCTTTGCCTGTAAAGTTACCTGTGGTCGAAACAGCCATTTGCTGTATCCGTTCTCCCCCTGATGGATGGAAGACCTGGTTGCACCAACTCCCACCTGATAACTGAACCACTTCTGCTGTCCCTGTAGCTGGGTGAAAAGATAGAGATTGCTGTACTTCAATTCCGTATCGGCATTACTGCTTCCCACATAGATGTTATCTGTGTGGCTGATATTATATTGTCCACCTACCGATAAAGCCATCTGTTTCCAGTTCTTGCTGTATGTTCCTTCACCAATAAGAGAGCGCTTTCTACCAGTTGCATCATAACTGTAATCGGTCAGCGGAGCGTTCTTTACAGATTCCTCCGGCGATTTGTTGAACGTATATTCCCTCATACGATACTGGTAATCTGTGCCGATGTAAGTACCCACCAGGTTCAGAGCCAGGTTCTGGTCATGGGGCATGTTGAGCGAATAATAAATGTCCAGAGATGGAATCTGCTCCAGCATTTTTCTGTTGTTTTGCAGATATTGATTTGCCTTGCCGCTTTCCTGATAAAGCTGGTTCATGCCTCTCACCGGACTGTTGTGATTGTAGAAATTCAACCGTACATTCAATGTATATTTGTCTGGCTCACTAAGATTATAACCCAACTGTACATTATTGGTGGTGTATAGGAACGGAGAATCATAACCTAAATAATTGCGATGTAGAGTTTCTCCTGTGGGCAGATGATAAGTACCGAGACTCTCATAGCTTCGTTCCTCTACCGAGCGATAGGAGAAACTGTAGTTGATGCTGAATTCCGATTTCTTCACATTGTATTTGAAATAACCGTCGCTATTATTGAAACCTGCCTTGGTGCCTTGCATCGTAGAAACTCCACCCACATAACCGGCATAGCGTCGGCGGACCTGGTAGTTGATGACTGCATCCAGATTGCTGTCTCCATATTTGAGTCCTGGAACATTGATGAATTCCACCTTTGTAACTTCATCCGGCTGCAAGGCTAAAACATCCTGCATGCTAGCCTTGACATCGTTGATGCGTATTTGCACATCTCCGCCCTTTAATGACAGAACTTTGCGTTCTGCTCGATTTACGATAATGGTAGGCAAAGACAAGTTGTCCAACAGATCATAACCATTGGAAGCCGTTTTCACCTGCTCTTTTGTAGGGAAGATGATTTGTCTATCTACTTTTTCTACAACCCTTGCGGCTTCAACGGTCACCCCTTTCAACAGGTATGAATTCGCCTGCATCCTCACATTTCCGATACGGGCAATAGGTACCAGCTTGCAAATCGTCTTGTAGCCTACGAACGAAACCTTCATGAGGGCCTGCTTCTGCTGGCAGGGGATGACGAAATCGCCATTGGCGTTGCTCACGCCTCCACAGAGAAAGGAGGAATCCTTCGGGTTAAGCAGCTGGATATTGGCGAATTCTACAGGAAGATTGTGATTGTCTATCAGTCTGCCTATCAGCTTGCGCTCGCTCTTGCGCATGCATTCTACCGTGATGAGGCTGTCGCCCACGGTCATCTGCATCGGATAGAAACCGATTACCTTGCGGATGGCATCGGGAATATTGGCTGTCTTCACGTTCTGGGTAACTGTGAAGTCTTCCAGTTCGTTGTAGATGAAGCTGATTTTGTAGCGCTTGGAAGCCTTGTCGAGGTCGATGAGGACGTCCGACATGCTGCGGTTGTGATAGTTGCGCTGGATGTGCTGTGCGCTCATCGCCAGGGCGAACGTGCACAGCAGGAATATGATGGCTGAAAATCTTCTCATAATGATGTTGCTTTTTATTTGTTATTTTACAATCAGCTCGTTTTGTTGCAATTCGATGTTTACATTCTCGAATTGGTTCAGTTCTTTTACGATGTTCTCGATGCTCGAATGACTGTTCCATTCGTAATAGAGGCGGAGGGTCTTGTCCTCGTTATTCTCAAACTTCACTTGTAAATCATAATAAGAAGCAATCTCTGAAATCATCTGCTCGAAAGCCACATTCTCGAAAGTCTTGTGAATGGCTGGCTTTTCTGGTTTCGGATGAGTCAGGGAATCCTTTGCTGCTACCTGCTTTGCGGAATCTGATTTTATGACTTCCGGATGAGTGTCTGCGGTTACCTGGGTTGGTTCCTGGCTGCGCTTGATGTAAGTATGGATTGCGGCAAAGGCAATACCCGAAATCAAGACAAAGCCGGCGATGGATGCTGCCAGTTTACGCCAGGAAGTTATAGGATGAGTTGCCTCTTCCTGAAGTTGATGCTCCTGGCTGAATTTCTCCCATTCCTCATCTACATTAATAATAGGAGAGGGGCTTTCAAGTGCAGAATCCACTTCCATCATCGTCTGATAGAGTTTTCGGCATTCCTCATCCTGCAATATTTCACGAATCTCCTCATCAGAATACTTCTCCTGATGGTCGATGATATCCAGTATTTTTTCAAACTTGTCCATAATAAATCTGCTAAGGGTTAAACTTTTGCTTTAATTTTCTGATGCCTTGCGCCAGATGCTTATAAACTGCCACCTCGCTGATGCCCAATTCCGTAGCAATCTCCCGATATTTCAGTTTCTGCCGAAAACGGAGATCGAGTACCTTGCGGGTTTGTGGCGTGAGCTCAGCATTCATATAAGCCTGAATTGCCTCGTACTTTTCGGTCTCCCTGTCTATTTCGGCAATCGTCGCTTCCAGGGGAGCTATCGAAGGCGAAGTATCGGCTTTCAGAAGATGATGAACCCGGTCTTTCATCTTCTGTCGGCTCAACAGGTTGAGGCATTTATGGCGCACACACACCAGAAGATAGCTCCCGGCGTTGGCGGAAGGCAGGGGTGGTTCGCTGGCTATTGTCTTGTCGTTAGCCGTCTCGTCATCAAGTCCCAGTTGGGCCTTTCCGTTGAGCACATCGGCAAAGACTTCGCTCACCACATCCTTGCTGGCTGCATCATCCTTCAGAAGTACCCTGGCCAATTGGTACATCCTCAGATAATGCTGCCGGAAGAGCTGTTCTATCGTTTCTTTGTTTATTTGCATTACTTTATTTCTTTTCTTTTGCCTATATTACAATCGAATTTTCATTTTCCTAACCCTTAGCAGATTATTTTTTATAACTACAAGTCGTCGTTTTCATCGTCTATAGACGATAAAATGTAATACAGGAATTACTTGAATGCGCCAGCATCTGAATCGTAGTTGTTGATGTTCTTCCGGATGTTCTTCTTCTTTCCGGAGAAGAAGTTGTAGCTGACACCCAGCGTCAGCATGCGGCGATTATCCTTGATGATGTGCTGTTCCGTCTGGTTCATAATCGGATTGTCGAACGTCTGGCTCTCGTACTTGGCTGGTGCAAACATCCACAAGCCATAGAACGAGAAACGCCAGGCTCCCTTCTGGTAAAAAGCAGAGAATTCACTCTTGGACTCATCTGCCTTGCGATAGTCCAGGACTGCCATCTTCGAAGGAATATTTCCCTGGTAAGAAGCTCCCCAGTTTCCCTTCCGGAAATAGATGCCATATTTGAAAGGACTCCACCAGTAGCAATGGCGACCATAGGAATTGCTGATTACCTCCCGTTCAAAACCTCCACCCACCATCAGTTTCAAAACCTCGTTCTTGAACGGCTTGAACTGAAGATAATAGCTTGTGCCATAACGCCAATAGAAACTGCCGTTTTCATAGGTAGAAACTATGCTGCGCCTGTCGTTCACCGTGGTCCAATAATAATAAGGTGTAATTACCTTGTCATTATAGATTCCATAAAGTGCTACTTGCAGGTAGAGCATCGCATCATTATAGGTGTATCTGAATATCGGTCCCCATTCCATCGTAGCCTTTACATTTGGGTTGCCCTGCTTCATCAGTCCGGGGATGACAATCGTCATGTTCTCGCTCAATGTTGAGATAGCTGGGTAATTGGTGCCGCTGGATGATAGCAGCTGCAACGAACCGTTCTTCAGCTTATAAGATAAATACAGCAACGGAAGAATATAGTTGTTGTTATAGGTGAGATCCTGATAGCTCTGGGTTCTCCACGTGCTCTTTACGCCTATACGATAGGTAAGCTTGCCGATATGGTTCTGATATTGGGCATAAACCGTATTGATCTTGATGCATGAAGAATACTTTGAAGGCTCATAGCCGGAAAGGATATTGCGCACATTATAGTCGCTCCATTTGTTCCAGGTATAAACTCCTGCCGACAGCTCTCCCTGCTCCCATTCTTTGGTATAATCAGCTTCTCCTATCAGGGAGTAGATGTGGCTCCTGGAGTGCATGTCGTCATCGGTCAAGATGCTATCCTTGTCGGAAGTCCATTGCCGGTTGAGCATTTGCTGCCTGGTGTTGAAGTAAGAGCCGAGCAAGTCCACATCGAGTGTCTGCTTATGGGCAAACTGCTTGCTGAGATAGAGATCTACTGCAGGTTTCACGTAATCTACAATATCCTTCGTGTTTCCGAAACCATCCTTCCAAGCCTCGTTTCCTTGCGTTGCAACCTCGCTATTTCCCCGGTTGAACTTATGTGACAATTCTGGCGAAAAGGTGACCTGGAAGGTTACGTCATCTGGCTTGCTGTAAGCATACTTCAGGTTGAACTTGTTGTCGGTATAGCCAAAACGCTTGTGCAGATGGTAATCATAGACAGCCTGCTGGTCGTCAAGCGTAAAGGAATACTGGTTGTCTTCTATCCAGTCACGATAGTTTCTCACGTTGATGCTGTAATCGAAGGAAAACTGATGATTACCCTTGTTGTACTTGAAATACACATTGTCATCGCTAAACCCTGTGGTCAAGGCACTGGACACATCAAAACCGGTAGTATAACCCGTATCAAGCGGCTTGGTAATGATGTTCATCAAGATGCCCACATCGCCGTATCTGATAGGAGGATCTTCGTAGTATTCCACCTTTTTTATTTTGTTGGCGGCAATAGCCTTCAAGTCGTTCTCGCTTGTCATCGGCACGTTGTTGATGAGAATCTTGATGGATTTGCCGGTCATACTGGATGTCTTGCCGGTCATCGGATCGGTATAGATTCCCGGGAGTGTTCCCAGAAGATCCTGTGAATGGCGTGAGTTCCTGATCTGTTCGTCAGAGAATGTATAAGAGGCATGGTCGCCGTGGTCGATACGCAGCTTGCCCTTTACTTCCACCTTGCCCAGTTGATAGGCATTCGCCTGCATCCTCACATTTCCGATGCGGGCAATAGGTACCAGCTTGCAAATCGTCTTGTAGCCTACGAACGAAACCTTCATGAGGGCCTGCTTCTGCTGGCAGGGGATGACGAAATCGCCAT
>JAFEHB010001322.1_pt1 | contig 10385 bp, 9 predicted proteins | sample 9267121 | NCBI WGS metagenome assembly JAFEHB01 (sample SAMN17103336, study PRJNA684904) | human gut metagenome | isolation source: diarrhea sample from child under the age of five | host: Homo sapiens | place: South Africa: Mafikeng, Mafikeng Provincial Hospital | collected 2019-09 | reverse complement strand
GTTCTGGGGAATCAACAGTAGAATTTGCAAAACAAGTTGCAGGTAAATTAGGGTTATCTGTTTCAAGATCTACTTCATATAGTGTAGCTGTTTCTATCCCTGCTAACAAATCTAAAATGAGTAAATTAGGTTTTGCAAGTGATTATACAAAATATGTCTATGATTATAAGCAGTATAAAGATACCACTCTAATAACAAGTAGCCGTGATACATATTATGCCCCTGAAAAAGATACCTATTTGTTGGTATATTATAAATGAAAAAAAAATTAAGTATTATTTGCTTGTCTGTTATTTTTATTTATGTTATTGCAAGCGTTAATAATTCAAATCAATGTGGAGATTCATTTCTTTGGTGCGACTCGTATATTGCAGCAGCTGAAGGAAGTGAGTATAGTGTTTCACTAACATATTTTTTTAAGAATAAGCCGGTAGATTTTGAAAAGATTTCATCAGTAACATTTGTTAATGCAACAAATGTTACTGTAAAATCTTTTGAATTCTATCCAATGGAAAAAATAAAAAAATATAAATCGATCGGGTTAGAGTTAAAATTAGCTTTTGGTGAAAAAGCGTCATCTACATGTAAACTGATAAAAATCATATTTAATAATGGAGACTCAAAAATGTATCAAATTGGAAACTGGCAATTTGATATCGGGGAAAAAGAAAATTCTGAACAACTATTAGATATATGGAACAGCCCAGTAGCTTCGGCAAATAGTTCAGAATTCCCGTATTTATACATCCCGTCTGGTGATTTTTCAAAAATTAAGATTCAATATATGATTAATCAGATTGTAGATGTGAAAAGTAGTAATGAGATAAATGGAGAAATACATCTTGATAACGTAGCACCAATGACAATAATTCGCCCTAGAATTATATGTGAAACAAATGGAAAAAGCATAATTTATTATGGAAACAGTTGCTACTGTGGAGCGTTAGATATATCGGAGGCAGATATAGATAAATCATTTGATATGAAATCTGCAATTGAATTCTGATAACACTTAATAGCAACAGATAAGAAAAATTATGTGCAGATTCAGTGGTTATGAACAACATATAGGTCTGATTTTATTATTTGATTAGAGTAAAATTAAAGAAACTGCTGAAAAGATAATAAAACAACGCAAAGCTATCTAGTAATAGATAGCTTTGTTTGCTTATAATATAACAAGAACTTTTTTAAGGGAAATATTATGAAGTGAAATTGTTTTATTCTAACCATTTATAAAGAAAAGCATATCGGAACTGGTGGTGCGAAAGAATAAATGATTTTACTATGAGAAGAGTAATGCAGATACTACAAATATCTCTTATTATTTGTAAAGAGAATATAAACAGTTCATTTTTATATCATGAAATTAGCTACAAATGTTGGAAAATAATAAAATCTGTCCGCATGCAAAACTATGACGTCCTTCAGAATCCATTATAATTTCCCTGAAAGAAAATCAGACATTCAAAAAAGAATCTATCGTTTCTTAAAAATGGATAAACTGAAGCAATTATGGAAAATGTCATACAGGAATCAACCATATTAGAAATGACCTTAGAATAAAATATGACCTTGTTTGTGGATCAACCTTTCCCGCAGAGTTCCCCTTTACACAACGAGAATATTTCGTTTTACAGGTTATTCTATATGTGACAGGAGAGTGGTAAACTCCTTCGCATATATTCAGGTAAGAGGCGGTTAAATGCGAATTTATCCGCCTCTTGATGCTTTAAGCGATTCTGTTTTTCAGAAATTCCGATTTTCTTTCAAAAATTATCGTATTTGGAGGAAAAAATCATGAGTCAAAATGAATCCTATCATGTCAATGAATCTTTAAGAAATGATCTGCGTTTGAGAAAAATTCTTGATGAGCTTCCGGAATTTACAAGCAGATATTTTTACGCAAATGAATTTTCACTAAGTGCGCGAACCAGGGTTGCTTACGCGTATGACCTTCGTACTTTTTTCCGATATATCATAACAAAAAATCCATCGCTACAGTACATGCAGGTACGCGATATTACAATTGCGCATTTAGAGCAGCTTTCGGTACATGATATTGAATCTTATCTGTCATATCTAAAATGCTATCATCCGGACGAACAAGAACACCGGACGATTCATAATACACCGACGGGGATTGCGCGGAAATTGTCCTGCCTGAGAAGTTTTTTCGATTATTATACAGGAATTGGTGAAATGAAAAGAAATCCTGCAGCTCGTGTTTCAACACCGAAGATTCATACAAAAGAAATCATACAATTAGATCCGGACGAGGTAGAGATTCTTCTAAGTGGGATCGAGAATGGATCCGATAAGATATCAAAACACCAGAAAAAATATCTGGATAAAACCAGGCTTCGTGATCTGGCAATTACTACTCTTCTACTGGGAACCGGGATTCGGATCTCGGAATGTGTTGGTCTTGACATTCAGGATGTGAATTTTAAAGATAATTCTATTAAAATAACACGAAAAGGTGGAAACGAACAGATCGTATTTTTTAACAATGAAGTGCAGTATGTTCTGGAGGACTATTTGCATGAGCAGCGATTGAACCTGATACCGGAAAAGGGATCGGAAGATGCTTTATTTCTTTCCCTGAAGAATAACCGGATCAGTGTGGATGCCATTGAAAAAATGATTGTAAAATATGCAAGGATGTATGTACCCCACAAAAGGATAACGCCCCATAAGCTGCGGTCAACATTTGGAACCCAATTGTATCAGGAAACAGGCGATCTGTATTTGGTTGCGGAAACATTGGGCCACTCCTCCGTAGATACATCAAAAAAATATGCTTCTATGAAAGAACGCAAACGACTGGTTGCACAAACCATACAGCTGCGTGCACAAAATAGAGAATCTTAAGAAAACGAACCGGATATGCCGTGCAAATGATTATGCAGGCAGATCCGGTTCGTTTTCTATTACAGAATATAAAAATAACTTCAAGAGGCGGAGAAATATTGAGTATGTTGCAAAAAGAAAATACATCTTTGCTCTGACAGTTTTTCTTGTTTCCCATAATCCATCGCCTATATTCATAGTGAATTGTTAAGGATCACTTAACACATTGAGACGGATCCTACCGTCAATATTCCAAAATAAGGAGGACACAGGATGAAAAAACAGGAAAAATTCATTTCTAAGGAGGAAAAGAAAAAAACAGGAAAGTTAAAACGGGCAATCGCTGTGGGCGCTACTACTCTGGCCGCCGTAGGATTATGTCTGAATCAGACCGGAGCCCTGGCCTATCTCACGGATTATGCTCATGTGACAAACAAATTTACAGAAGGAAAAGTCAGCATTACACCTTCGGAACCAAACTGGACACATGATCCGGAAGATCCGGGAGATAAAGAACAGGTCACTCCGGGAGATATCTTCAACAAAGATCCGCAAATCACAGCGGATGAAGACAGTATTTCCCCGGCCTTTGTCTATATGCAGGTGAAGATACCATACGGAAAAGTAACAAAGGTAAATGATGATGGCACACTGTTTGATAAAGACACCAATGGGAAACGTACAACGGCTCATCATATGTTGATCACCTATGGGGAAGGAGAGCCGACAAAGGATGCACAGGATGAATTTCTGGTTGGTGATGCATCACTTGTCAAATTTGACCCGGCTTCTGAAGGGCTGGATACTTCCCTGGCACCTAACGGTCATAGCCTGACCAATAATATCAATGATACAAAAGATGGATGGACATTGCTGCAGGTTGAAAAAACAGGTTTGGCTGCCGGTGATGATGACGCTAACGGAGTGATCAAAGGATATCTGGTATTTACATATGCATACAACAGCATGCTCGCCAATACAGATTCCATCAATACAAAATATGCAGATCTGGTAGGTGAAACTATTCAGAAAAAAACGACACCATTATTTGAGAAGATCCGAATGATCAATGTTGTGGAAGGCCAGCTGGATCTGGTATCTTATCAGATGCCGATCAAGGTATTTGCCATCCAGGCAGCACATACTGGTACTGGCGGTGATGAAGATTCCAACACTCTGGGAAATAATGGAAATGGTGTTCCAACATCCACCGCAGATGTGATCACGCAGGCGAAAGCGGCATATGTAACATATTCCAATCAGAATGTTGATAATGGTACTGCTACTACGTTAGTATCTAACTTTGAAACAAACTGATGCAATCAGTAAAATAGCGATAAATAAACCGGAGTGGGGTATCTGCTCCGGTTTTTTGGCAGAAAGGAGATATTTGATGAAAAAAATATGGAGAAAGTCTCTTAGCATTCTCTTGCTTATGATAACAGTTTTTACAGGGATTCCTGTAGCTGCTTCAGAACAAATACTGGAAAACGATCAGGAACAGATCATGCCAGCATCACCTGCAGATGATGCAGAACCATTATGTACCCTGATACAGGAGGATTCAAAAGGCGATGACGGAATAGCCATGACATCGTTAGATAATTCGAGCAACCTTAGAATCTTAAATCAGCGCTATGATGTATATTGGAATGGAAATGTACTTAATTCTCCATCGAAAACACTGAATCTGGCGATGGGATTAAAATGGATCGACAATGACGGATCAAATCCGGATGCAAACGGGAAATGGAGAATGGTATATTGCCTGGAGTGGCAGAAAAGTTCCCCTTCCGATAATCTGATATTTAATAATAAATGGACGAACCGTAAGGTACATTATGCACTTTACTATGGCTGCATGTACTGGGGAGAAACCTGCCGTTATCCTGGATATTCAGCAAATACCGGTGACTGGCGGGATGACTATGTGGTTACACAGACAGCAATCCATATTTTGAATGGGGAGTTCAGTCTGGCAACAGCCAAAGCTGCGATCAATAATGCGGATCCGGAAGCCGCATTAGCGAAAAACAGTGGCTTATCTGTACTACTGAAAGGGGTAAAATCTCCTTCAGCAGCAACAAAAAACAAGGTCATTACTGCAATTGAACATATTGTCAACGGAGCAAACAACAGCACCAATTATACCGGTTGGGACAGCGACGGATGGTTTAAGCTGAGTAACAGTACAACAACCTATGATGTCAGTGGTTATAAAGATACATGGAGTAAGAGTACCGATGGAAATTATTATTCCGGTGGAGCTTTCCATATTACCTTTAACAGTTATTATGGATATGATATGCGTGATCAAATAGATACCGTTGATATTTCGACTCCTGCTGGCGTGAAAGTCCACAAAAAAGACAATAAAACATATTCAGATTTTGATGTCTATATTTCAGAAAAGCAGTATAATGACTGGTCTGTAACAGGGAAAGATATCCCGATTACTGTGAAGACTTCCTTGCGGGCCTGGTGGGGATGCGCTATGTATGAGTCAAAAGATACCAGTTTGCAGCCGATTGGTTTTATTACATGGACTGGTACGGGAGGTACATACTCCGTAAGCAAAACAATTACGCTGCATATCCCCAAAGATCCAACGAAAAGTTCAAAACCGGTCAGCGTAGAAGTAATAAAAAAGGATTCTTTAACGGGTGAAGCTTTAGCAGGATGTGATTTTACTGTTTACGAGTATCAGCCGAGTACCGGTAATTATGTAGCAAAAGGCAAGCTTGGCTGGGATACTACAAATAAAAAATACAGCAGTGATGCAAATGCATCTCTGAAAGAAGCATTAAAAACAAACTTTCAGGAAAACGGGAACCAGGGAAAATTCAAAATAGTGGAAACATCCGTTCCGGCTGGTTATACATCTTCCTCGGCCTGGTCACAAGTGTTTAGTGTATCCGCAACAGATATCAGTTCCACGGCAAGATTTTCATATAATGTAACAAATGATCCGACAAGAATTCTTATTAAAAAAGTAGATGAAGAGGGAAATGCGATCACAGGTGCACACCTGGAAATTTATGATTCGGATAATAAAAAGGTGGCAGAATTTGATTCTTCAGCAGATGGTAATGAAATAGACAGGCTGGTTGTTGGAAAAACATATATACTAAAGGAAACCTCTGTGCCTCCAGGATATGTAAAAGCAGATAATGTTTCATTCCTTGTCCAGGATACAAAGGAAATTCAAACCGTCACCATGACTGACAAATGGACAAAAACGGAATTTGCTAAGATCTCCCTGGCAGATAAAAAAACGGTTGTTCCCGGAGCTTCTTTGGAGTTACGCAAGGCAAAAGATATTGCGGACAGTGTTGTGACAACTATTACCGGGAAGAAAGTACAATGGGTATCAGGCGAAGATCCGGAAGTCTTTTATGGCATCAAGCCTGGTGTTTACTGGCTGGTTGAAACAAAAAGTCCTTCGGGATATGCTTTGTCCGATCCGGTTCAGGTAACCATAGAAGAAAACCTTACCAATACAGTGACCATGTATGATCTTCCATATACAGATTTAACCGTCATTAAAAAAATCCGTGCAGATCATATCAATTTTGCAAACGGGAATCCGACATTTGTAATTACGGTAAAAGGAAACTATCTGCTTGGAAACAGTCACGAATATAGCGAATTTTATGAGTTTACAAAAGAGTATGTACAGCAGCAAACAGAGAGTGACGGATATGTGTCAGTAAAATATACCTGGAAGGGAATTCCGGCAGGTAATGCTTATGAAGTTATGGAAAATGATGTGAACCGATATTATCTGTCGCAGGTAACATCCGCAGATGAGAATGTATCTATTGAACGGCTGCAGGAATCGGCATATGGGGTGCGGCCAGAAGATACTTTTCGAGTAATCGCGGACCTGCAGAGCAGCCTCACTGGGACAACGATCACATTTGAAAATGAAAAATATACCTGGGACGATTGGAGCCATAATGCAATTGTTAAAAATACGATTCAGATAATCCAGTCGAGATAAGTGAAGGGCAGTTATTTTACGAATTGATTCGTAAGGTAGCTGCCTTTCACAATAGAAATTTATTTTCTCAAAAAACGAACCCGGTTCGCGTTATCAAAGAAAGACTGACCTTTTTTCATATCTATGACCGCCCATATTTTTTATGATAATTGTTTCAGTATATGGAGAAAAAGTAAAGGGGGAAGAAAATGACAAATGTAAAAGATCGATACGAGTTTATCGAAGAAATGTTTGAAAAACTTGGTCGGATATCCGTAGAGCAGATTGTAGGACGGTATACGAAACTGATTCCGAGAGGAAGACACTGGATGGGGCTATGTCCTTTTCATCGAGATACAAAACTCGGGTCCTTTATTGTAACACCGGATAAGGGTATGTGGAAATGCTTTTCGTGCGGAGATGAGTACGCTGGGAACGGAGTAAAATTTGTATCTTTGTACAAAAATATAACATATCTCGAAGCTGCTTTTGAGATAGCATATGAATTCGGACTTATCACGTATGATGAATATCGCAGATATTATCGTAGAAAATATGATGAACTATATGTGAAGAAAATAGAAAGCAGATATTCTCAAAATCAAAAGAAAAAAGTGGTACGAAAAAAAGTGAATCCTGTGATCATACATAACGTATATCAGTGTATGAAAGACTGCTGTTCTTTAAGTGAACATCACAGACTCAGCTTGATACGGGATCGTAAAATACCGTTGGAACGAATTGAGCAGGATTATTTTACCTGCCCTACAAACTGGAGACAGAAAGATACCATTATTGCCAGGATCAAAGAAAAATATCCTGCGTATACAGATGAGATTTTAATGAATATACCTGGATTTTTCTATGACAAAAAACGTGGAAAACTTAGTTTTACAGGGCATAAAGGTCTGGGAATATTGATCCGAAATTCGGATAGCAGAATTGTGGCTATCCAAATCAGGAAAGATACGATTCAGGAAGGTGATTCCCGATACATTTGGTTTTCCTCTTCATTTGCCACATACAATCCAGACGAATATAACGGTGGTAATGGCTGTGGCAGCCCCAAAGACGTATGTTATCCTCAAATGTTAAAGAAACATACTTTATGCATCACAGAAGGGCGTTTTAAATCTGAGAAATTAACAGAATCTGGTAATATCAGCATATCTGTTCAGGGAGTGACTTCATGGCATGGTATTGAAGAAACAATTAAGCATATGAAAGGGATTCATAATGTCTTTATTTTTTTCGATGCAGACATTCTAGGGAAACATGTACTTTTTATGCAGAGCGAAAAGATGATCCGGAAGATACAGGATGAATTTCCAGGATTGTATATCCGGTATGCGTTTTGGTCAAAGAAAAATGGCAAAGGTATTGATGACTGCATTATTGCCGGTAATATAAGCAAAGTGAAATATTATGAGGCGAAAAGAGCTGCTGAAATTTGCAACGATGCATACACACATGCGCTTGGTGAGTACCATGTAGCTAATTTACGGGAATTAAAGCAGGAAAGAGCAAAGGAGTTTGAAGACTATCTTCAGATTCTGACAGAATCCATGCTTGGATTATAAAAGGAGCGGAAAAGAATGAAATTTGAAAAAGATATGAAAGAATGGAACATGTTTGGTGAGTCATACGCATTGTTGAAAAAGTGCACGATGGAACATATGAGTCAAAAGAAATTATGGGCTTTATGCGTGGAATTCGGTCAAAAATACAGTGACGACGGAGATTTTGATTCTTTATCGTATCAGTTGGCATGTGATCTGTATTCGTACAGTTTAATCAACAACCGGACCTGTTCACTTACTTTCGAAAATGATTCGGAAGAGAAGAAAATGTTCACGACATTTTATAAGCTATGCCAAAAATATTGGACTCGGCAGACGGAAACAGAAGATGCTTATTGGAATGGCTGTGTGAAAGAGTTAAGTGAATTTGAAAATCAATTTTCTACAATAAATGAAGAGCCATTTGCACTTTCACAGGCATGGGCCATAACCGTCATTGAATATTGGAATAAGAAAAATTAACACTTTTGCGCATACATCGTCTGGTGTATGCGTTTTTCCATGTATGCAATAAAAGAAGAAAGGATGGGTTGAAAATGCAAGGAAAGAAAAAAATCTGTGCTATTTTTGCAACAGTGATTTTATTTTTATCAGTTTTTATCTATGTCACACGATTTGATGTTAGAGAAGGCTTGTGTGCAGAGGCAGGAACGGATATAGAATATATATTAAATGAAAATAATTTACACGATTATATCAATGTAAGCAGGGTCTTTGATAAGTATTTGACCATTGACAGTACTGGCGTGAATACCAGGCGTTCCGGGGAATATACGATTAAGGTTATCAATCGGATAACCGGTGATGTATTAAAAGTGCCATTATCCATTGTTGATACAAAGGATCCACAGGTTGAGTGGAATGATTATATACCGCAGATCCTGGTTGGTTGCTCTATTACCGCAGATATCTTTGTAAAGAACGTAGTGGATGATGCTGGGATTGGGAAAATATACTTTTATTCAGAAGAAGGCGGCCGGCAATCATCATTTACTCCGCAAAGCGAAGGAACGTATTCTTTTTCTGTTGTTGTGCAGGATATTAATAATCAGAAAGTATCAAAAGAAGTAGCTATCTGTGCAATCCAATAAAGCGAACCGGGTTCGCATAAATGTATGATATCGCTTATGAAAGATATAAAGATTTGGATTTGATTTCAAATAGAAAAAAACAGCTGCATGATATAGGTCAGAAAATATACTATGGTTTTCAGATTAATGCATTTCTATTTTGTGAAGATGTCTATAAATATTCAACTATTCATGAGGCACCTGAGTTTTTGTTTACATTATCAAATATGAATAGTCATACAAACGAACTTTACGAAACATGGAAAAATAGTTGTGAGGCGTATGTTGTAAAATTTAAAGCCAAATTAAAGGAATTTGAGTATTATACATTTTATGATAGTAAAACTGAATATGAAGAGGACAAGCAGGCAAATTTGATTATGCTAAGAAAGCAACTTGTGTCTAGGGCACTTGAGAGTATGATGGGAAATTCTACATCAGAAATTTATGCATATATGAAACCTAATACAGTAATTATTCCTGAAAATATTATAAAATATGTATCAGCTAAGGAATGGAGAAAAAAATGTACTTAAATACTTTGAAAAAGGATGAAATGTATAAATCGGTTTCCGAAATAGTCGGAACAAACATAGAAACAGTTAAAAAGTTTGTGAGAGAAAATGCAGATGAGATCGTTGGGTGGCATTATGATGATCGTAACATTTGCCTAATGGATTTGTCTCATCTATTAAAGGAAACTGAAATAAAACAAATTGATTCACTGGTTATGAGCCAATTCATGGCTAATTAAAGGGAACCAAAAGAAAGGAAAAGCACAATCCAGACGGTATCAGCGGCAGTTTACAAGAATAAATTGTGATTACACAAGATTGGTGCTATAAAATAAGAGAAAAGTTCCTGCCGGGGCAGCCGCCCCGGTGGTATGGATAGGAAGGC
>JAFEHB010001317.1_pt1 | contig 10413 bp, 7 predicted proteins | sample 9267121 | NCBI WGS metagenome assembly JAFEHB01 (sample SAMN17103336, study PRJNA684904) | human gut metagenome | isolation source: diarrhea sample from child under the age of five | host: Homo sapiens | place: South Africa: Mafikeng, Mafikeng Provincial Hospital | collected 2019-09 | reverse complement strand
AGAAAATGCCTGACCGGCATTTTTACTTGCTCCGACATCACATTTTATTTTATATCAAGTTTCTGGTTTTCTGTTCTTTGGCGCCAGATGAAATCAGGATTTTTGTTTGAGGAAAACAAGGAGGTTCCCCAGAAGTCTATGGTTTTTATTTGGAATGAAAATCTCCATAAGAAATACGTTTCCTGATGAATTCCATAGCACAAAGTCAAAAAGCACAATACTTATAAGAAATTTCTTCTCTCTTTTCATAATTTTTTAGCAATTCAGCAACATACAACAATTTGAATGTCAATCCTTTAGCATTTAATTTCCTGATAATCCTTAACCTTCTGGAGAATTCCCATCCTCACAGCTATGGATTTAGATAGTCAGAAAAAAGAAAGAATACCATATCTCAGATGCGGCTTGGGAGCCTATTTAAGATGCGGACGAGCATCTTAAATATAGCGACTACAGAGCAGATGGGATATGGTATTCTTTCTTTTTTTGTAAAAACCATTGACAACCTATACCCCTATGTGTATATTATACCTATACCCACATGAGTATATGAAGGAGTGCTATTAATGAAAAAGGCGATTGAAAAAATAGAAAATTTAATGGGAATTGGTGGTACAAGGAAAGATATCCTCTTGCTTGCAATCTCTGGTGTGTCCATTATTTGTAGTTTGCTTCATGTGCAGCCGTTTCCGTTTGACCTAGCATGGTTTGCTGTTGTTTTATGTGGATTGCCCATTATTTTACAAGCTATAATAGGATTAGTTACAGCTTTTGATATAAAAGCAGATGTGTTGGTTGCACTTGCACTTATTGCTTCGCTTTGTATTGGAGAAACATTTGCAGCGGGCGAAGTGGCTTTTATCATGCAATTAGGAGCATTGTTAGAGGAACTGACAGTTGAAAAAGCCAGAGCCGGTATTGAAAAACTGGTGCACCTGACTCCACAGACAGCCAGAGTATTACAAATGGATAAAGAAGTAATAGTACCGGCGGAACAAGTCAGGATTGGTGATAGAATTCGTGTGCTTCCTGGTGAGACAATCCCTGTAGACGGAATTATTGTATCAGGACAGACCTCTATTAATCAGGCAGTAATGACGGGGGAATCACTACCCGTTGATAAAGCGGTTGGTGATGAGGTATCCAGCGGTACAGTAAATCAGTTTGGGACTTTTGAAATGAAAGCAACCAGAGTGGGAGAAGACAGTTCTATTCAACGTATGATAAAACTGGTTCAGTCGGCGGATGCCGGAAAGGCAAAGATTGTTGGAATTGCAGACCGGTGGGCAACCTGGATTGTAGTGATCGCATTGGGTGCAGCTGTGATAACCTGGCTTATTACGGGACAAATTATTAGAGCAGTGACAATACTTGTTGTATTTTGTCCCTGTGCCTTAGTACTTGCTACACCGACAGCAATTATGGCTTCGATAGGTAATGCGACAAAACATGGTTTTCTGGTTCGACAGGGGGATGCATTGGAACGGCTGGCAAACACAAAGAGTATAGCATTTGATAAAACTGGTACGCTTACTTATGGTACACCCAGAGTTATTGCGGTACAAAGTGTGACAGATGTATTCACCACAAAAGAACTGTATCAAATGGTGGCTTCTGTCGAACAATTTTCGGGCATCCGCTGGGAAAAGCAATTGTTCATTGTTTTAAAAAAGAAAAAACTGATTTTGCAGAAGTTGATAATTTTCAGATGATTCCGGGAAGAGGTGTATGCGCAGAGATAGAAGGAAAAAGAGTGCTTGCAGGTAATCCAGAGTTATTAGAAACGCATCATGTAGAGATACCGGTTCTGGAAGATACGAGAGATTATATCAGACAGGGATGTACCATCATTTACATATCTGTAAATAATATTTTTGCCGGTTTCCTTGCATTATCAGACACTGTACGCAAGGAAAGTGAAAACATGATAGCTGGTCTTTTAAAACTTGGTATATGCCCAGTCCTTTTGACCGGGGATCATGAAAATGCTGCAAATACGATAGCTTCGTTACTTCATATTGAAGATGTAAAAGCAAATTGTATGCCAGAGAATAAGCTTGCATACATTGAGCAATATCAAAAAAATGGAATGTCAGTATGCATGATTGGCGATGGTGTCAATGATGCTCCGGCATTAAAAAAGTCTGATGTAGGAATTGCTATGGGTGGTGTTGGAAGCGATATAGCAGTAGACGCTGCTGACATAGCATTAGTGGATGATGATGTGAAAGAACTGCCACATCTGATAGCACTGTCTAAGCATATGATGGTTACGATTAAACGGAATATGACTTTTTCAATGTCTATAAATTTCGTAGCAATTACATTGGCGATTTTGGGAATTTTAAATCCTGTTGTTGGCGCACTCGTGCATAATGCAGGTTCAGTATTTGTAATTATAAATTCAGCATTCTTATTAAAATGGAAGAGTAAAAAATAATGACAGTTAAGGTTATGGTTTGATTATTGGAATCCCCATTCTCGTCAGCTGTGGATTTAGATAGTCAGAAAAAAGAAAAAGTGCCCTATCCCAGATGCGGCTTGGGAGCGTAGTTAAGATGCGGACGAGAATCTTAACTACAGCGACTACAGAGCAGATGGGATGTATCCTTTTTTCTTTTTTCGTCTATTATCTAGTTAAATAGTGAAATTTTTTGCAAATTGCATAAATTTCTTTTGTGCCCAGGAATAGTGATCGTTTTTTCTTGTGACGATTCCTGGATAACGAGAGCAGGCTTCTTCTGGATATACTGTTTGCACAGGGAACGGGGAGCGGTAAGTGGCTAATTTTGGAAGAATACTGATACCAAATCCCTGCTCGACCATAGAAAGAGTTGTAAAGTCATCTATTGTCCGATATTTAACAACAGGTTTATATCCCGCTTCTTTAAACATTTGATTTAAATATTCAACATAGCCTACTTCCAGAAAAATAAAATATTCGTTTTTAAAATCTCTTAAAGAATAAATCTTTTTAGAATCTACCGGGTAATCTGGAGGAAGAATAACTAGAAATGGGTCTTTAAATAGCTCCTGATAGGCAAATTCTCTCTTTTTGGGATTACAGATAAAAGCCATATCAATAGTTCCTTTTTTTAACCAGTCTAATAACTGTGCATCATCTTCCTGGTACATTTCAAAAGTAACATTAGGATAAAGTTTTTTAAATTCTTTGACACAAACAGGAAGCCAGTGACATGACATACTGATATATCCTCCAAGCCGTATCCGTCCGGTATGATTGTTTTTTAAGTCAGAAAGCCGTTCTTCCAAATTTTGATGACCTCTTGTGATTTCTAGTATAGCGGGAAGCAGGTATTTTCCCTCATCGGTTAAAAGCAGTCCGGTAGTCGTGCGGTGAAAGAGGGTTACTCCCATTTCATTTTCGAGAGACTTGATTGTCTGACTGATGGCAGATTGTGTGTATTGGTAGTATTCAGCAGTTCTTGTAAAGTTTTTTGTTTCTTCTACTTTTAGAAAAATTTCAAATTTTGATGGATTCATAAATATACCTCATTAGTATTTCTTATGACAAGGATTAAATTTGTTCGTTTTACTTATTGTGATACTTATTATACAATAATGTTACAAAAATAACAAACACAAATTAAAGTTATTGCTTAATCCGGGTGAGCGAACAAAATGGAGGTATTACATGACTGACAGAATTCAGAAATTAAAAGAGATGCAGAATAAACAGAAACCAAGTCTTAGTGTGGAGAGAGCAAGACTTGCAACAGAAGCAATTAAAGAGCATGCTTTTGAACCGCCGGTACTTCAGAAGGCACATATGCTTTCTCATATTTTAAGAAATATGACAATTTACATTCAGGAAGGGGAGCTGGTTGTAGGTAACCATAATGATAAACCAAGATGTGCGCCTGTATTTCCAGAATATTTTTCTGAATGGGTTATCGATGAGATTGATGATTTTAAGACTCGTCCAAGTGATCCACTTGAAATTACAGACGAAGATAAAAAAGAATTGGTAGAAGTTCTTGAGTATTGGAGAGGCAAGAGTTTTGATAAAGTCGTAGAAAGAGCACTTTCCGAGGAAGCAAAAGAAGCAGAAAATGCAGGTGTTATGACAATCGGTAATCGTGACTGTGGAACAGGTCATTTAACACCAGACTACTGGACAGCATTGGAAAAAGGACTTGGAAGCTACAGAGAAAGAGCAAAAGAAAAAATTGCAGAAACCGTAGTTGACTGTAAGGAAAAACAGGAACAGGTAGATTTCTGGAATGCAGTAATCGTTGTTGTAGATGCAGCAGAAGCATATGCAAAACGTTATAGTGATTTAGCAAGAAAAATGGCGGCAGAAGAAAAGGACGAAACAAGAAAAGCAGAACTTATTGAAATCGCAGACATTTGTGAGCGTATTCCTGTTCAGCCAGCCAAAACATTTGCAGAAGCCATTCAGATGGTATGGTTCATTCATGTCATCATTTCTATTGAGGCAAACGGGCATGGAACTTCTCTTCATAGATTTGACCAGTATATGAATCCATTCTATGTTAATGATGTAAAAGAGGGTCGTATTACAGAACAAAGAGCAATCGAATATATTGAATGTTTATTTATTAAATTTACAGATATCCTGAAATTAAGAGATAAATTCTATTCAGCTTCTTTCGCAGGATACCCAATCTGGCAGAATATCATTGTTGGTGGACAGACAGCGGATGGAAAAGATGCAACAAATGAAACCTCTTTCCTTGTGTTAAAAGCAAACAGAGATGTACAGACCTCTCAGCCAACAGCATCTGTAAGATATTTCAAAGGTCTTTCCGAAGATTTAATCGAAGAAGGACTTAAGATGATTCAGGATGGTCTTGCAACACCGGCATTTTTCAATGATGAACTTGTCGTACCAATGGTAATGGAAAAACTTGGAGTTTCCGCGGAGGTGGCAAGAAACTGGGGTATTCAGGGATGTGTACAGCCAATCGTAGCAGGGTGCAGTGATGGTCGTCCAACTGTTGGATATGTTAATCTGTTAAAATGTCTGGAATTAGTATTACATAATGGTGTTGACCCAATTACAGGAAAGCAGCTTGGTGTAAAAACGGGAGAATTTTCTGAAATTGATACTTTAGAAAAATTACAGAAAGCATTATATACACAGATTGATCATTTTGTAGACTTAATGCTTACAGGATTTAACGTAGTAGGTTCCATGCATGCAGATCGTATGCCAGTAACATTTGCTTCTATGGTAATTAATGACTGTGTAGAAAAAGGTATGTCTGTTCAGGAAGGTGGAGCAAGATATTCTGAATCAGGAGCATTTATTAACGGTATTGGAAACTGTACAGATGCAATGGCAGCGATTGATACATTAATTTTTAAAGAAAAACGTTACACAGTGGATGAGTTAATGACAGCACTTGCAGCAAATTTTGAAGGTTATGAGGATATGCGTCTTACATTATTAAACAAAGCACCAAAATACGGAAATGATATTGACTACGTAGATGCAATTGCAGCAGGTATTGTTAAACATTACGCAGAAAGTCTTTCAAGATATAAAGATTCACGTGGTGGTAACTATCAGGTAGTTGTAGAGTCACAGTCTATGAACGTATCACAGGGTAAATGTGTTCTTGCTTCCGCAGATGGACGTTTTGCTTATGAAGGTGTAAATGATAACTGTTCTCCGGTTATGGGACGTGATGTAAACGGACCAACAGCTACAGTAAAATCTGTTGCAAAACTTGATCAGAAGAATGCGAAAGACGGATGTCTTTACAACTTAAGATTTGATCCAAGAAGTGTACAGGGTGAAAAGGGACGTGGAATCTTAAGAAGCGTTGTTCAGACATATTTTGATAATATGGGTGAACATATTCAGATTAATGTAGTAGATAACAAAACTCTTCGTGCTGCACAGAAAGAGCCGGAAAAATACAGAAATCTGTTAGTTCGTGTTGCTGGATATCTTGCATACTTTACAGAGCTTGACAAAGACGTTCAGGAAAGTGTTATCGCAAGAACAGCACATAACCCATCATGCTAGAACAATTAAAGTGTTATGTAGGGGGCATGCAGCGGTTCTCTACAGAAGACGGACCTGGGATACGAACTACAGTATTTTTGAAAGGATGTCCTCTACGTTGTGCCTGGTGCCATAATTCAGAATTAATTGATTTTAATTTTTATCTGATATATAGAGAAAACAGATGTATCCATTGTGGGCAGTGTATAAAAAACTGCCCACAGGAGGCACTTTCCTTTGATGGAGAGAAAATCTGTGTGGACAGAGAAAAATGTGATAAATGTAGAATATGTATTGATAATTGCTGTTCAGAAGCACTATATACAAAGGCTAATTACTATACGGTAGATCAGGTAGTGACAGAGGTAGAAAAAGACAGAGATTTTTATGAACGTTCTGGTGGTGGAGTCACTTTAAGCGGTGGAGAAATTCTTTCTCATGCAGAATTTGCAAAGGCAGTTGCTGCAGAATGTAAGAAAAGGGGTCTTTCTGTAGCGGCAGATACAAGTGGCTTTGGAAAATATGAAGATTTACACGACTTGGCAGAGATAGCAGATGTCATTTTATATGATTTAAAACATATGGACAGAGAAATTCATAAAAAACTTACAGATCAGTATCCGGATAGTATTTGGAGTAATCTTGAGAATCTTTGTAAAGAAGAAACATTGAGAAAGAAGATTATTATACGGGTTCCATTTATTCACCCACTTAATGATGATGAAACAAATGTTAAAGCGTTACTTGATTTTATGAAGAAGAATCATTTAGAAAGAGTGAATTTTCTTCCTTATCACAATATGGGTATCGCAAAGGGACGGGAAGTTGGAATCATACAGGATGAATATGAAGAACCGTCAGAAAAACGATTGGAAGAAGTACGGAAACTTTTCCAAAGTAATGGCATAGAAACTGTGGTTATGGGAAAAGAAGATTAAAAAGGATGAGAGAAGAGAGATGGAAGAAAAAACTACAACGATGAAAACAGAAAGAAAAGCAACGCTTGGTTCAGCTCTTTTTGTAATGGCGGTTGCAATTGCAATTCTTTTAACAGGTGTGCTTGTGTTAAAACTTGATCCGCATATTCCACTTTTAACAGCAATTATTCCAATTAGCATATATGGAATTTATCTACATATATCATGGGAAGAGCTGATGGATAGTGCATATAAGTCGATTATGGAGTGTATGGAGGCAGCAATTTTGGTACTTACTATTGGTATGGTAGTTGGTTCTTGGATTGCAAGTGGTACAGTACCATTTATTATTTACTGGGGAGTAAAACTTTTTTCACCGGCATCCGTACTCCCGCTTACACTCGTTTTTTGTACTCTTATGAGTACATTAACAGGATCTTCCTGGACAACAATTGGAACACTGGGAGTTGCTTTTGTGGGAATTGGAACAGCTCTTGGAATTAATCCGGCAATGATTGTAGGAGCAATCTGTTGTGGAGCATTCTTTGGAAATGCTCAGTCTCCAATGGCAGATGTTCCTGTATTCTCAGAAGCAGTTGCAAATGTTGAAATGTATAAGGGTTCAAAAGCATCATTAGTATCCAATATCCCTGCATTAGTAATTACATTTGTTATTTTTGTTGTGCTAGGGTTACAGTATCGTAATGTAAGCGCAAGTGCATCAGCAGGAAGCGTAGAAACCTTCTTAAATGGTCTTCAGAGCGGATTTAATTTAACTCCGGCAGTTTTAATACCTGTTATTTGCATGGTTGTGCTTATGATTGTTAAATTTCCAGCAATTCCACTTCGCTTTGTTGCAGCATTTACTGGTGTGGCATGTGCAGTTATTTTTCAACATGAGACTTTAGCAGATACTTTAGGATATATGATGAATGGTTATGTTGGTAAAACAGGTGTGGAAGAAATTGACGTTACTTTGACACGAGGCGGTCTTATGGGTATGACTGGTACGGTTATCATTATGATGTTTTCTATGTGGATGGCAGGTATTATCCGCAGAACAGGAATTGTACAGGTCATTCTTGATAAGGTTGCAAACTTTGTAAAAAGACCAGGTATTCTTGTTGCAACAGCAACAATCAGTAATTTTGTATTTAACTTTGTTGCTGCAGATCCATTTCTCGCGATTACTCTTCCGGCAAAAGCATTTGGAGATACCTTTGACGAATTGGGATATGATAGAAGTATTCTTTGTCGATGTATTTCACCAGCAGCATATTTTGCACCGATGGTACCATGGGGATCTGGAGGAATTTTCGTTGCAGCGACACTTGGTGTATCAGTAGTACAGTATATACCATTCTACTTTACAGCAATTATAGCACCGATTCTTACAATTATTTATGCATTTGTCGGTTTTGCAATGCCTAAAATAGAAAAGAATGGTGTAAATGAAAAACTTGCTTCAGAAGCAAACTAAAACAGATAAAATATCAAAAATGGATATTGTAAAGGAGAAACAATTATGTTAAATAAGAAAGTAACATTTATTGGTGGAGGAAATATGGCAGAAGGCATTATTCGTGGAATGATTCAGGAAGGTGCCTGTGAAAAAGAAAATATTGAAGTATTTGATGTTGTAGAAAGAAGATTAGATTATTTAAAAGAAACTTATGGTGTTGCTGTGGCATCCAAAGCAGATGAAGCGATTAAAAATTCTCAGATTCTTTTTATTGCTGTTCGTCCACAGGATGCAAAGGGAGTATTAGAACAGATTAAAAATAACAAAGCAAATAATGATTTAATCATTTCTATCTGTGCTGGTATTACCTTAGACCAGATGGATGATATATTGGGAGAGGGTGCAAGAATTGCTCGTGTTATGCCAAATGTATTAATTGAAGCAAAACATGGATATTCAGGAATCTGTACAAGCGCGCAGGTAACAAAAGAAGATAAAGAGGATATGGAAACAATGTTTGGCGCATTAGGACAGACAATCTTCATTCAGGAAAATCAGTTTGATGCTTTTACCGCTTTTAGTTGTGCAGGTCCAGCGTATATCATGCATTGTATTGAGGGAATGATTGATGCAGGTGTTCGTTCCGGTTTCTCCAGATTTGATTCCAGAAATATGGTGCTTGAAAACTTTATTGGCTCCGGACTTCTTCTTCAGAAGACGAATATTCATCCATTTGAACAGGTTGACCGTATGACTTCACCAGCAGGTGTTACAATTGAGGGAGTTTCTGTACTTAATGAAGAGGGACTTACAGGAATTTTAATGAAAGCAGTGAAGGCGGCAATGGATAGAACAAAGGAGCTTTCTTAATTTAAAATCACTTCGATTTTGTTTTGAGAAAAAGTAGAATTATGGATAGGAAAAAAGAAATATTTACATCAATAATGACGGCTGGTGCATTTATTTCCTACAATGTAGGAGCGGGGTTTGCTTCAGGCAATGAATTACTTCAATTTTATGGTTCCTGGCATTTAAAAGGAATTATTATCTCTTTGATCAGTGGAACAATTACAACCGTAATTTTTTGTATGGCTCTGTTCTGGCTTGGAACGGTATCGAAAGAACAGACAACGTCAGAAAGTTACAGGTGGCTTACGGGACCGATTGCAGGAAGATTTTTCCGTCTGTTTACAGATATTATGGTACTTGGATGCTTCATGATGATGTTTTCCGGTGCAGGAAATCTTTTAAATGAGCAATTTGGTATACCTAATTTTGTAGGTCCACTTCTTTTAGGAGTTTTGACTTTGATAGTAGTACTCGGTGGTTTAAAAAGTGTAGAGATGGTACTTGGATATGCTGGTATGGCAATATTAGTATATATTACAATCTTTGCGGTATATACATTAGTCGGCGGTAAATCCGATGCCTCTAATGTGGCGATGATTCCTGAATTAGTAGAACAGGGAAGAATATGGCAGGCAAATGTTTTTGCTTTATACCCTTTTTCGTTGATTCCAGAATTAGAAGCAATGAATTCGCCAGTGCTGGAAGGAATTCTTTATTCTACGCAGTGTATTATGGTAGGATTTCCATTCTATATTACACTTGGAAAACGTAGTAAAACAGAAAAAAATGCCCTTGTTTCCGGAATTATCGCAGCATTGCTTTACTATATATGTATCGTATTTGTCATTATAATTTTGGCAATGAATATGGATGCATTGATCAATCCAGTAACCGGAGAGATGTATGTATTTCCTGCTGTAGCAGCCGTACACCGTTTATGGCCTGCCGGCAGTTGGACCTATTCCATTTTAATATTTACAGGAATATTCTCAACAACAATAGGATATCTATGGGTGTTAGGAGAGAGAGTATTTCCGAATCAGGAAAAAACAAAGAAAAATAAAATTTTTATTGTTGTAATGACAATTATTGGTATTTTACTTGCGAAAAGAGTATCTTTTTCTATGATTATTAATTCCATGTTCCCGTTAGCAGGAATAGCGGGAATTGGAGTATTAATAGGATGC
>JAFEHB010000015.1_pt1 | contig 10429 bp, 9 predicted proteins | sample 9267121 | NCBI WGS metagenome assembly JAFEHB01 (sample SAMN17103336, study PRJNA684904) | human gut metagenome | isolation source: diarrhea sample from child under the age of five | host: Homo sapiens | place: South Africa: Mafikeng, Mafikeng Provincial Hospital | collected 2019-09 | reverse complement strand
TACCCTTACCCTTACCCTTACCCTTACCCTTACCCTTACCCTTACCCTTACCCTTTATCGCTACGCGTGAATCCCATCACTAATGTCCAACTGTAACTTTGAACAATAATTCAAAGTTAAAGATAAATAATAATGTGGGTCCTCCTGTACATCCCAATCCATGCGAGTTTTCGCCGCGAAGTATAATAAAAATTCGTGAGATTTTTTTTATAAAACAAACAAAAGTTTAACATCTGTTTAATACAGAAACCGAGGGAATAAATTATGGCACGACACAATAAAGACGACGGTACTCGTTATACGTGGCAAGAAATTGCAGATAGATTTGGCGTAGAGAACAGTACAGTAAGCCGTATTTGGTCTGGTAAAGGTCTTGATATCACTTGGCCTAAAAAGCTTGTAGACGACTGGCTACTTGCAAACATCATTGAACCACTTCGAAGTGGCGATACTAAAGTCCAAATACAAAAAGCAACTCTACGCAAGCTTGAAGCAGAAGCAGATATGAAAGAACTGGAACTACGTGAATTAAGTGGTGAGTTAATTAATGTGGCTGAGATTGAAAAATTACTATCGCAGTATTTTCATTCTATTCGGCAAGTACTACGCAGTATTCCTGCTAGTTCTTACGTAGAACTATTTGAATCAATAGATGCAATAGAATTAAAAACACGTCTACAGGAAAAGATAGACGAATCATTAGAAGGAATAGGGATGTTTAAATATGAGTACGAAAATGAAATTAATGAAGCTGTTGAAGAAGACAGTGAAGATAATATTACCACCAAAGAAACAGAATCCGGCAGAGTGGGTAGAGAATAACCTTGTGTTTCCAGATGGTCAATTACAAGGGCAAAAAGTAAAGCTATTCGAATTTCAAAAGAAACCAATTAACGATATTACAAATCCAAGGGTACGTAAGATTGTACTCATGAGTAGTGCACAGTTATTAAAAACAACAGTACTACAAAACTCGATGTATTACTTTCTCGCAAATGATCCAAGTAACCAAATCTTTGCAGGTGCAACAGCCGGTACTACTTCAAAGTTTAGAACAGGTAAATGGCAATCAGTCATTGAAGCGTGTCCAGTACTTAAAAATCTAGTTAGTAATAAGAATGATAAGAACTTTACGAATAACGATAAGACACAACAAAACATTGATGGAACATTTACGTACTTCCTAACATTGGGTAGTAGTGTACAGCTACGTGGTCTAACAGCTCCTAGAGTGTTTTTAGATGAGGTTTCAAACGTAGATGCAGAGGGTGATGAGGGTAATCCATTAAAGCTTGCAGAACAGCGTACAAAGGCTTTTAGTAACCCTCTCATTATGGTTTGTAGTACCCCACTTGATGAGAATGACTTAATCACTCAACAGTATGAGCAAAGTAATAAACAGAAGTTTTATGTACCTTGTCCACACTGCAATCATTCGCATGAATTAGTTTTTGATAATGTCAAGTTCGATTGGAAGATTATTGATGGTGGTCGCCGTCGTATTCCAGATGCAGAGACTGCAAGGTTAGTCTGTCCAGACTGTAATAAAGAAATCAGTGAAGCAGAACGTGTACGTATGATTAAGAAGGGAGTATGGGTAGTAACAAATCCAGAAGTAGAAGATATTATGGGTTATCACATCTCCCGTCTATATTCTCCAATTAACTCAATCAAATCTATAGTACAAGACTTTGCAGAAGCACATTACACATTTGATCTTGCCTCATTCTATAACAACGTACTAGGTCTTCCGTGGGTAGATAAAGAGAATACAGATCATGATTTAGTATTACTTGAGAATTTACGAGATAGTACTTTAGATATTGAGAACATACCAGATGATGTACTTGGTTTAGTAATCGGTGTAGACCAACAGTTAGACAGACTAGAATTAACTACACTTGGTATCAGTGAAAAAAATCTCTACGTTATTGACCATCGCAGTATATATAGTATCGACTGTACAAAAATTGAAGCACCTGCATGGAATCAATTAACTGCATTCTCTCAGATCAACTTTAAGACAGTATCTGGTAAACCTCTTAAAGTACTAGCCGGTTTTGTAGACTCAAGTAATGGTAACGCAACTAATACAGTATATCGCTATTGTTCTTCTTCAAAGATTTTCAAACCAATCAAAGGTGGTGCATCTGCAACAAATCCATTATTCAAAGAGTCTCGTACTGCTGGTCATAGTCTAATTAACTTGAACGTTAACTTAGGTAAATCAAATATTAGGCAGTTGATTAACCGTGCAGTCTCAGATGATGAGAATAGCAAGGAAGTACAATTACATTTCTCACATACTTTGCCAGATGATTACTTTATACAATTAACATCTGAGAAGAGAGTTATAAAAGCTGGTAATTGGGTTTGGGTTAAGAAGATAAGTAGTGAACGTAACGAAGCCCTTGACTGTTTAAACTATTCTTTAATTTGTTTTAACTGGTATCTTACAAAACTTGGAGCACATCCATTCCGCAAACTACGCGAGTTTAATGCACTACAAAAAGAAAAAATAAATAAACCAGAAGAACTAAATAAAGAAGAATCAAGGACTGTTACAACTACAAATCGTAGAAATGTAAAACACTCAAAAAACAAAGGATTTTTCAAATAAGGAAATTAAATAATGGCAGTAGTAAGAAAAGTAAAACTTTCCAGTGATATTATTAAAGGCGAATCTATTATTTTCGATTACCCAGCAGGTACTAATATTGATTTGATAGATCCTGCTAGTGTTAAAACATCATATACATATCCTTTCCAAGCAATTGATACAAATAATTGGGAAGCAGGTATATGGACTGCAATTATTGATAGTCCAAAAGAATATGGTGTTAATCAATTCGAACTCGTAGACCCAACAAGTAAAGCATCAGCATATAACAATCTCAAAAAAATCATTGATGAGATTGATACAATTATTATTCAGAGAGCAACAAATGGTGGTGTGATTTCTCAATCTATACAAAACAAATCTCTTACCTATGAAAGTAGTGAAGCACTAATGAAGTTACGCAAGATGTATGTAGAACGTGCAAATGATTTGATGTCATCAATGAAAGGTTACACATCTTCTGGTTCTCCAATCAAATCAATAACTAACTTCAGAGGGAAGAGATAATGTGGTTTAAAAAGAAAAAAGAATCAGTAGAAATACCAAAAACTATTACTCGCGTAAAAGAACCGCTAATGAGAAATAACCCAATGAAGCGTTCAATTCAAAGTACTCTAGCATTGGGTAATCAATCGCCAATTATCTCTTTTGGATTTAGTGGTGGTAATCAAGCTGGTAATATTAATGCAATTATTAATAAAACATTACCAGTAAGTGTTGCAGTTTCACGTCAACTAGCACTAGAGAATGGTATTGTTAAGAAATATATCAGTACTAACACTGCTGGTGTAACTGGTGCAGAAGGACTCTATATACGTCCCTGCGTTCACATATCAGATGATGATAAAGAAAATCAGGATATTAACCATTTACTTGAGCGTGAATTTTATAATTGGGCAGAGAATCCAGATGCATTTAGTCGTGCAGGTGACATGGATATAAGTACTTTTACTCGTTTAGTAGAACGTACACGTGCAATTGATGGTGATTGTTTTATACGTATTCATAAAACAAAGAATGGTTTACCACAAGTTGAGATTATAGATTCAATGCGTCTTGGTGTTTATAACAATCAGTACTTTGATAATGGGAACTTCATCTCAAATGGTATTGAATATGATGGAAGTACTTATAAACCAATTGCATATTGGATTACTCGTTATAACCCAATTACCTATACCTATGATTTGGGAAATCGTGAACGAGTTCCAGCAGATCAAATTTTCCATTTATATCAATTAGACTTTCCAACACAACAACGTGGTATACCTGATGTACATGCTGGTACAGAAGAACTAAAAGAACTTGAAGAATTTATGACTGCTGCAATTACTTGTCGCAAGGTAGCTGCAAGTGCAATGGCATTTATTACAAACCCAGATAGTAATGAAGTAGATTTAATTACAGATGATCAAGGTGCATCATATTATGAGCAAGACTATTTAAATCCAGCAGCAATTGTAGAACTACAAGCTGGACAAGATATTAAAACTGTAAACCCAAACCAATCAACTGATGGTATTAATGAATTTGTTGATAATCAATTAATGATGATTGCAATGGGACTTGATATTACTAAACAGGCACTAACATCTGATACAAGTAATGCATCATTCAGTGCAGCAAAACTAACAGATAAACTACAACAAAGTACTTTCAAGACTCGTACAAATGCTCTAATTGTTTCTGTGCTTAAACCACTTTATATAGAATGGTTAAAATCTGCAATGATAAATAACAGTAAGCTAAGTAATTTAAGCTTTAGCGATTTTGATAAATTAACTCAAGCACAATATGTACCAACAAAAGCTATTTCTTTAGATCCATATAAAGATCTACAGACAGAAGTACTAGCAATAGATTCTGGTCTTAAATCTCGTCAAATGGTTATTAGTGAAATGGGTTATGACCCTGCAATTGTAATGGAGGAAATTGAAAAAGAAAGAAATATGGATAAGGAACAAAACATAGATGGAACTGAACAAGAATCAGAAGAGGGCGATCAACTTAGTACAGATTGAAAAATCAATTAATGAAATAGATCGTACAGTAGAACTTTCCTTTGCATCCGAAGAACCAGTAATCAGAAAGATAGAAGATAATTTTTATAACGAAATCCTTCTATGCTCACCAGAAAACGTAGACCTAAATAGACTAAACGATGGTGCTCCTTTACTAGTAGAACATGATGCAATGCGTCAGGTTGGTATTGTAGAGAATGCACGTGTAGACATGGATAAAGTTTGCCGTGCAACCGTTCGTTTCAGTGCATTAGGCACAGCACAAACTATTTTTGGAATGATTCAAGAAGGCATCAGACCAAAAATATCAGTGGGCTATAACATTCGCGATTATTACTTGGATGGGAATAATTTAATTATTACCAAATGGGAGCCATACGAAATAAGTAGTGTTAGTACTCCAGCCGATAATTCTGTAGGTGTTGGTCGCTCACTAAATAGTAATAGTGAATTAACCCTAGAGGATCAAAATCAAATGGAAGAACAAAACATGGAAGTTAAACAAGAAGAAACTACAGAAGCTGCTGAAGTACAAGTAGAAGAAGTAATTGAAGAGGAAGTAACGGAAGAAGTACAAGAATCTGTATTAGAAGAAACGCTTGAACGTAAATTTGAACAACATGCAAATTCTATTATTTCTGCTGTTAAAGAATCAATAAATAAAGATATAGAAGATAAACGTATTCGTGAACTTCAATCAATCGCTTTAGTACTAGATGTGAATGTAGACGAAGCAATTACTAGTGGTATTAGCGTAGAGGAATTTAAACGCTCACTAAATAAAGATAATAAACCTATCGATAAGGAAATCGAAATAATGAAAAAAACTCTAATTCAATCTGCAATGGAAGATGCAACTAAACTTGATGGTTTTGAACGTGGTATTAATGGTTATACTATTGACCTAAATCAAATGGTTCGTGGTACTTCTGATACTACCAGTACTGTTACTGCTGCTGGTGCAGTTAAAACCGAAACTACTGATGATTATATACGTACTCTTTTAGCTCGTTCAGTATTAGGTACTTTGCCTGTTACTGTATACGGCGGTTTAGCTGGTCGTGGAAATCTTGCAGTACCAAAATCTACTGGTGTAGCTCCTGCTGCTAAATTTTATGGCGAAGATGAACCAGTTTCTCTATCTGTTGCTGGCTTTGAAAAAGTAACTCTAAAACCACGTCATTTTGCTGCTGGTATTCCAGTTACTAAGGCAATGCGTCTATCTAACTCTAATATCGATCGTTATGTTACTGATGAGATTCTACGTTATTGTTCAAATGGTCTAGAACAAGCTGTATTCGCACAAATTCAAGCAACTATACCAGTAATTGAAACTGCTGCATCTGGCACTCTAACTGAAGCAGATGTACAAGGTGCAATCGCTGCTCTAGGTACTGCAAACGTGAACGTAAATGATTGTGTTGCAATCGTTCATCCAAAAACTCTAGCTAAATTACGTCAAACTCCAGTACTAAACAACGTTGCAGCAGTTGCAATGGTTGCTGGTCATCGTTATGACATGTGGTTAAACGATGAAGTACGTGTAATTGAAAGTACTCTAGTTGCAGAAGGTTCTGTACTAATTGGTGACTTCCGTTCTGTAATTTTCGCAAATTGGGTCGAAGGTCAAGAACTTGACTTTGATGAAACTACTAAACGTTCTGAACAAACCATGATCGTTTGGAGTCATCAATGGTTAGACGTTGCAATCGCTCGCGAAGAAGACTTTGTACAAATTAAAATCAAAGCATAATTGAGGACTTACTATGAGGCATTTTACAAGTAATCAAATTGATTCAACTTTCCTAAATGCCTTTGGTCAACCTATCGAAATTAACGGGGTGACATTTACGGGTATTGTAGATGTACGCCCCGTTGTCGTTGATAGCGGTACTCAAGGCATAATTGAAGGTACAGAAACATTCATCTCAATTAATAAGAATGATTTAAATCTAGTATCAATTGATGCAATTGTTAAAATTGATAATATAGAATATACAATCTATAACATTTATGATGATTTGAGTGGAATCGTTGAAGTTTATATTCGTGAATCACTACTAAACAACTACGGGGGTTACTAATGGCAGGACTATTATCAACGGTTAGAACTTCCGTAACAAAGAGTTTAAATAATATTGAGCCTTTAAGAAAAACAATGAGTATTAGTGCAAGTCAATCACTCTTTAGTTTAATTAGTATGACACAAGAATTAAGTACTATTAATTATAGTGCAATACCACGCCAACAAGGCAATTTTGATTTTGAGTTTCTTATTAGTTCATTACCGGGGAAACCATTACCCCCAGAAACATATGATCTAATTGTTGCATATGTAATGCAACAAACTCGCTTAGATTTTATTAAAGATGGAATTAATCTTATTGGTATTGATTTTGGTAATAGTACTCTAGTAGATGATCCAACCACTGGTCGTGTGTCCCTTGTCTTCTCAATAAATATCATAGCAACTTTAAAAAGATAAGGAACATACATGAGTAATATTTTTACAGGGAATGGTTTTAAATTATTCTATAATACTGATACTGGAAATCAACTACCCGATGCATATCAAAATACACAAATCGAATCATTAGCAGCAATGCCAAATGTAACGTTTAATAACGATACTAGTACTATTGAAGTTTATGATAGTTCTTTTTCAACAAAGTTACTTGGTAGTAAAAGTGTTAATGATATTGAGATTGTAGTTAACTATATTCCAGATAATCCAACACATGCATTTTTAGACAATGCAGTAGAAACACAACAAGAATTTCAATTAATCATTCAGTACCAAACTGATGAAGAGGGAATGATTGATTATTCAATTATTAATGGTCAACTCTCTGCAAGACATATTAGTGGTGATAAAGATGCAGTAGTACAGGCAAGTTACACATTTAGTCCAAAAGAAGTGGCTATTCGTTCTGCTCGTGCAATGGCATCAATCCCACTCGTTGAAGGCTCATATGGCGTTGGTTCAAATGGAGTCAATGTACCGCAATATCAACCAGATACCCCAGCAGGTAATAGTTTTATTAAAATCCCAGCTTCATCTACGGGTAATCCAGCAGGGGCAGATGTAATGGGTATTGGATTGATTGATCAAAATTCTTTTAGTTCAATTGCATTAACAAAATCTGGTGCACTTGCAATCTATGCAAAGAATGGTTCAACTGCATGGACACGTATTGTCACTTCCCCAATGGCAGATGCAAAGTACTTACCATTTAGTGGTGGTACAATTAGTGGTAATCTAAATATTACTGGAATCCTATCACTTACAAATGCACTAACAGTTGCAAATGGTGGTACTGGAGCGACTACAGCAGCAGGTGCACGTACTAACCTTGATGTTTATTCAAAGAGTGAAGTAGATGCAAAAGATACTGCATTAAGTAATAGTGTTTATACAAAAGCACAAGTAGATGCAACTGTTGCAACACTAGTACCAAAAACTACTACAGTAAATGGGAAAGCATTATCTAGTGATATTGTAATTAATAAATCTGATGTTGGACTTAGTAATGTAACTAATGATGCACAATTGAAAGTTGCATCAAATCTTAGTGATGTACCAAATAAATTAACGGCACGTACAAATCTTGGTCTTGGTGAAAGTAATACACCATACTTTGGAAGTATTGAACTAAGTGCAGTAACGCCATTTATTGATTTTCACTTTAATAAAAGTAGTTCAGATTATACAACTCGTCTAATTGAATCTTCTTCTGGTACGTTGTCTCTATTGGGAAACTATTCAATTAATAATAGATTGAATGTAACTGGTTTAAGTACTCTAAGTGATGCAAACATTACTGGTTTAAGTACCCTAAGTGATGCAAACATTACTGGCTTAAGTACTCTAAGTGATGCAAACGTTACTGGTACTTTAACATTAACAAATGCATTAGCAATTACATCTGGCGGTACTGGAGCAAGTACAGTTGAGGGTGCACGAAGTAATCTTGGTCTTGGAACAGCAGCACTTAGTAATATTGGGACCTCTGGAGCCACCATACCACTACTCAATACAGTTAATACATGGTCTGCAATTCAAAATCATAGTGCAGAAATTGTATCAAGTTCACAAAATATAATTCGTGGAACATCATCATCATATGGTTTTATCTTACGTAATGATGGTTCAAATACATATATGCTTCTTACTAATAATGGAGATCCAAATGGTGCATGGAATACTTTAAGACCTTTTACAATTAATAATGCCAATGGTAATGTAACTATTAATAACCTAGCATTGAATAATGCATTGGCAATTAGTAATGGTGGTACTGGAGCTACTACAGCAGCAGGTGCACGTACTAGTCTTGGCCTTGGAACGGCAGCAGTTAATAATATTGGTACATCTGGTGATACAATTCCACTATTGAGTACTGCAAACACTTGGACCTCTGGACAAACATTTAATAGTACAATTAATGTTAGTGGTTTATCAACGTTATCAAATGCATCAATTACTGGTACTTTAACATTAACAAATGCATTAGCAATTACATCTGGCGGTACTGGAGCAAATAATGCAAGTAGTGCATGGCTTAATCTACTAAATGGACGTACAGCAGCAACTGCACGTAATGATCTAGGAGTTACTACTTTCTATAGTAATGGAAGAGAAAACCAAGCAGGTGCTGGTGTGTTTACATATAATGACTCTCGTTTTGGATGGAATGAGACATATGCAACTGTATTGCAAATAAGTAACTTATCTAACTCAAGTGATAATGTTGGATCAGGCAGATGGCAAAACTATCTTGCACTAACTACTACGGGTAATATAATTTTCGCCTCAAGTATTAATGGTACTTATCGATCAGTACGAGTATGGTCATCAAATAATACAACTGTTGATGGTAGTGGGTTTATTAAACAAGCATCACCAATTATTCGTGTTGTAAGTGATGTAAATGAAATGACTTCAAATTTCCTTGAGGGTTTTACCTTATCTGGTTCTGGTTCTGTTAATAGTGAAGCAGAGGGTGTAGTAATTGAGCGTACTGCACTTGGTGTTTATAAAATCACCGGGTCAAAGGGACTCCATCAGGATGGATGGCAAATTGAAGTACCAAAAGATGTAAATGGTAATAGATTGTGCTTTGTTAAAGTTGATACAGATAAAAATAATGTAATTACACTTAATGTGTTTAAACCTAAACTTGATATTGAAACGGGTGGGATTATAGCTGGAGCAGTTATTGATATTCCAACTGGTAGATGGGTAGATATACGTTTAGAAATGTAATAAATAAAACAGTGAGGGATAAGGAAAATCCCTCCATTAAACTTATAAGGAAATAAAAAATGGCAATGGATATTTTTAGTGGTGCTAACCTTGTTGTTTCAGTAGGAACAAGTGCAGGTGCTGCTGTTGCAACCGATTTTAAATCAATTCCTGAAGTAGCATCATTCGCTACATCCGGTTTTGAAAGTACAGTTATTGATGTAGTTACATTTAACTCTGCATATAACCGTAAACTATTGGGTACTAAATCAATTCCCGATATTGAATTAACAGTGAACTATCTACCAGATAATGTTGTACATCAGCAACTAGAAACTCTAGCTGATTCACAAAAACGTTGTCAGATTAAGATTGAGTACTTTAGCGATGCATCACATAGCGAAGGTTTCTATGTAATTTATACTGCATTCGTTTCCAGTACAACTATTGCTGGTGACAAAGATGAAGTAGTTACAAAGGCATTTACCCTAGGGAAGGTGCGAACAAGTTCCTGATATGAGATCATCATATTCATCCGGAGCG
>JAFEHB010001310.1_pt1 | contig 10456 bp, 9 predicted proteins | sample 9267121 | NCBI WGS metagenome assembly JAFEHB01 (sample SAMN17103336, study PRJNA684904) | human gut metagenome | isolation source: diarrhea sample from child under the age of five | host: Homo sapiens | place: South Africa: Mafikeng, Mafikeng Provincial Hospital | collected 2019-09 | reverse complement strand
GTTGACCCATTTATTTTGGATTGCCAAAATATCATACATTAAACCACCTACATTCATCTCTTGATGTTAAGTCTAATTATAGTTATTCGTTGGGCAATTGCAATCTAAAAAATGACAGCAATAAAATAACCGTCAAAAAGACGGCCGATAATAAAGTTATACTTAGATATTTGTGCAGATCGTACGAAAATTATTATATATGCATATAAGTTAATTTATAATTTTAATTTGCTTTATTTCACTTTCTGATATCGCTAGACCTGTTTCAAAACCAGGATCGGGCACTTCTACATCTAGCCACTATTGATTATCATCTGAATCAGCAGGAGACTCAATCCCTACTACATAACCTATCCATTTTCTATCATCAATATCAACTATTTCAACGTCTCTTCCCCAAAATTTATTAAACATCAATCAAACTCCACTTCCCAATTTGGATCATTATAAGCACGAAAACACATTTTTACCTGTTCTTCATTATTCTTGGCAAGAGCGAGAGTAGGAATTTCATCCTCAGCAAAATATTCAAAACCTGTCGTCTCGATATTCTCTACAAATTCTCCACCATGAACCCGGCATAAAACAAAAACCTTGCAGACACCATATACATATTCAGGAACATTATGCTTATTTCTGTCATGTATAGCAATTATTTTCTCTGCAGTTACCTCTAATCCTGTTTCTTCACGAATTTCTTTTATCGTATTTTCTTTTATTGATAGGTTGAATTCAACCCAACCACCAGGTAAAGACCAAGTACCATCGCTCTCATGCACAAGTAATATCTTGTTATCTTTAAAAATAGCTGCTCTTGTATCTACTTTAGGTGTTTGATAACCAGTTTCACCGCAAAACAAATCAGTCACTTTTTCCAATGAAAGTCCAGTTTTAGCAGCCATCATTTCGGCAGTGATTTCTCTAATACGTTGATAGCGTTCGCGATCATAAACATCTTTACCATAAGTTAAACCTGCCTGTGCGATACTTTGTAACTCTGCAATCCAATTTACTAACTTATCGTCCATATAATAAACCCCTTTCATAATTGTTTACCATTATTCAAAAAAATATTACTTCCTACTATTATTTTACCATATAAGCAATTCCAAAAATTATCATGCAAACATTAAGGCCAAAAAAAGACCTGATTCAAAGATATAAAATCTCTAAATCAGGTCTTCATTGAGTTTACAAACCGGACAGTAAGTGTTCGATTCTCATAAAAATAAATTTAAAATCTTTAAACTTCAGCTTTGGTTAACGGTTCGAAGTCAGCATTAGTCAAAAGTTCGTTGCATTCTTCAATTGTCATCGTATTACAATTGCAAAGCAGCGTTTTATAAATCATATGAATTTCTACCGCTGGCCCCAACGTATATCCGAGCTTTTGAAACATTTCTGCACTAATATCAGGATGAAGGTGCAAACCTATACACATCGCAATAATTGATTGAATAACTACAGCTTCTCCATTTCGCATTCGCTATATTGTTTTATCAGAAAGGCCAGATGATTCTGCCAGCTGTTCAACGGTTGTCTTTGGTGGATACTTCATCAACACCTTAAGCGCATCGCCTAAGCTAAGTGGCGCAATTTCATTCAATACTTGTTTTAAACCCTTTTGATCTTTCTTCATTTGTTGAGACTGTTCAATCACATCCAAATTGGTGTCTGCGCTGAAAGCTACGTTAAAAGTAAGGCTAGAGTTTTCATCACGATTGAAAATACACCTAAAAACATAGTCCTCATCCTTTGAATCGTGCTTGAGTAACAAAGTAAAGCTCAAACCGCACTCATCCATATGGTGCCGCGCATACTCTGTCAGGCCAACTTTCCCAAAAATATCTCGCTCAACATATTCAGGTAAATTCAAACAGATATGTAATTCAACATAAATGTAAGAAGTCGGATTTTGTTGAAGAACCGGATTCACAAGCATTTGAATGGTTGCATCAACCAAGCCAATTGAATAGGTTTGGTTAGAAGATATCGCGCCTCTTTTCCAAATATGAGCAGGTACGTATTGCTTATCAATAAAGTTTAAGGCACCAATAGCTTCTTCATATCCGAGTTCAACCATTCTGATTTTTGCAGATTGTTTTGAGACCCCAAAGTAAGTAGCTAAATGCTCAATAGTGGCTTTAATATATCCCAAGCTATCGCCGGATTCATCTACCAGTTCACGCATTTTTAGCTCAGCTTCTTGTTTGAACATTTTTCTTGGAATCAAAATTTTTGGCGTAACACTCCGAGCTTGAAGTTCCATCCAATCGGTTGGAGACATGCTAATCTCATTTATCTCAGAAAACTCCTCGATTGTCGTGTCAATCTTTGAAAGAACCGGATCATATAACCGCACTAATTCAAATGCCAGTCTGTGCTTGTGCCAGTGAAAATATTCATGAAGTATCGTATTGTTTAACGCACCTAATCCGCGCACTAATGCAATACGGTCATCCACTAAAATAGTTTTTGCTTTAATGAGCTCTCCATCCACAACAGTGTCATGGAAAAATATCTGTCCAAAAACAGACATGTCTTCAGTTATTTCTTTGTAAACGATAGTTAATCCCATTTTCTCAGCAATCAATCTAGGATCTATCATTTGTGGGGCAATTAACGTGTCCGGGAAATACAGATTCAAAAATTGCTGGGCTTCATATTCATAATCATCCGATGAAATGGCATCAAAGCATCCGACAGCTTCCGCTCAAAACGATTCTTTTTCTTGTCATAAGGCTCAACCGAGTGAATTATAAAATTGGATAGTCCCCCATTGATGGTAGCCGTACAATTAAGACGGAACCAATTAGTACAACTGTCATAATCATCGTCGTGTCTACCGGCCTCAGTAAAGTAAACTTCACCAGATACAACAACATCAAATTCTATGTCATTAATTGGCGTATCCCCATTAACAAAGACAAACTCAATTTTCATCTCATCAAAGAAAACACGTTCTTCATCCAAATTATCAATATCGATAATATTTGACTTAGTCCAAAGGTTAAGCTCACCAATATTGTTAGGAACAAAATTTTCTACCACATCAGAAATTTTATTGAACCGATGCGTATTAACATAGTTTTTAAATGAACGTTGCTGTACCATTGATTTACTTCTCCCTGTTTTATTTCAAATATAAATTACCCACGAATCTCCGCTTCATCAGAAACCCGCTTAAATTTAATATCTGTATCAACTGCTTTAAAGTGTTTCTCACCAGCCAGAATCTTAGCCCGTTCATGAGGACGTAACTGTTCAAAGCTTGTATCACCTTTCGTTTCAACGATGAAGTATAGGTGTTGCTCATCATCTTCTTCATACAGCAATGCCCAGTCTGGATTGTAAGGCCCAAGCGGTGTGCGAATCTTGAACCAATCTGGCAGCTTAATGTAGAACTTAACATTGTCATCCATTTCAGCCTTACGAGCAAAATCCTTTTCAATGCTTGAATCAGTTATAACATAGTCATAAACAGTCTTTTGTTTACTTTCATCAACTTTAACCGAATTTCCTTTTTCACCGAGGTAAGCATTCAAGGTTTCAGTGCTAAACAGCGTCTGTTCATATTCATCATTTGTACGAGTATATTCAATACCATCCACAATCAATTGATTCTTGATTGCGTTAATAATCTTCGCAGCCTGATTCATATATGACAATGGATTGTTCTTAAAACTATCCAGATTGTTGACTGACTGCAAAATTGCGACGATTGTCTTGCGAGTCAAACTTGTTTCATTTTGCAAGAAAGTAATGATATCTGGCAATTTGTACGCACCACTCGTTGTTGCAAGAACACTGCTTTCGCTAGATTCATCAGCCTTCACACCGGCTTGACTCATCTCAACCATCCCCTTCTTGTAAAGGTAGGTTCCTTTGCGAGTCTGGATGGAATCAACTCCGTCAAATGATTCATTTCCTTTTGCGGCAAGCTCAATCAACTTGTCTGAATCGAAATGAATCTTATAAGTCGTCTTATATTTGATTTTGTTCCAAAGTTCCAAGAAGTCATCTGCCAAAGCCTCTTTCACAACTTTAACTTCAACCTTGTCATTAACATCCTTGATATCAAGACTTTTAACTTTAGAATTAGCAACTTTCAGAATGTCAGGAACAATAGCGACAAACTCCTCTGGGACTTCAATTTCTTCGTCCTTAATTGCCTGCTTGAACTTATCGGTTACTCGACCAGATGAATTAATAAATTCTTCCTGTTTAAGATAATTAAACAATTGCTCAGATTTCTCTTTGCCAAGAATCTCCATTTCTTCTGTGACTTCATCATAATGTGTAATAATCGTTGCAAAACTTTCTTTATTGAACACACCAAAGATAACACCATCTTCTTCGTATTCTTTTTGCAAACCTTCAGCGAAGTCTTTGTAGCTTTCGTTTGCCATTACCGTCAAAGTGTTTACAGCAAAACCTTGAACGCGTTCACCATCTTCATTAACGGCGATACGTAAGCCACGACCAATTTTCTGACGTTTAGTGATTGTATCTTTCGTTTCAATCAAAGTAGCAATCTGGAAGACATTAGGGTTGTCCCAACCTTCTTTTAATGCCGAGTGAGAGAAAATGAAACGTACCTTGTTTGCCTTTGCGGTATGACGCTTTTCCTCATCATAAAAAGTTAACAAGCCTTCCTTGTTCTTCATAATCATCTCATATGTTGATTCATCGGCAGCTGTATAACCATTTGTATCCTTCAACCGACCTTTTTTCTTTCCAGTTTTATCAGCTGAGAAATAACCATCATGAACTTCAGAAACCGGTACGTCAACATCGTTCAACTCTTTGTACTTAGACAAATGAATCAAGCGTTCATATTCTTCCTCAAAAATACGAGCGTAACGGCCAAGACTTGGATTGCCTTCTTCGTCATAAACACGATAATTCTCAACCTTGTCCAAGAAGAATAAGCTCAACACCTTGATTCGTTGCCCTGATTGTTTGAACTTCAACTCCTTGTTCAAGTGTTCTTCAATCGTCTTAGAAATCTGAGCACGTTTTATTGCTTCATCTTCTAATGTAGCTGACTCAAGCGTGATTTTTTCAGGATTACCCGAGAAAGTAACTGATTCAAATCCAGGTGTAGCATCAATGTCTTGAATGAACCCAACTTCATCATACGCCTGAAGCTTGGTTTTACTAAACATATCATCACCGGCTTTAAAGTTCATAGTTATTTTATCAGCGTCATTACGTGTCTTTTTATAAACTTCAATCTTGGCACTGATACCGTTCTTACCAGTTTTTACATCAATCAATTTCAAATGAGCACGGTTACCATCTTCGTCCATCTCGATGCCGGCTACCTCAATCTGCTTAACGAGTTGATTATCGTAAGCATCAACCGCACCAAGTTGATAAATCTTCGGATAAGTATTATCTCGGTGAGTGGCTGAATAACGGAAGCCCGCTGATGGATCTAAACTCTTCAAAGCATCTTTAGCCAAGTCAGTATTATCAACAGACTGTGGTTCATCAATAATAACTATCGGCCGTGTTTCAGCAATCAGGTCAATTGGTCGTGCACCAGAAAGTTGGTCATTTTCACGGTTCATGACGTTTGTATCTTTGTTGAAAGATTGAATGGTCGTAACCATGATATCAATCGTATTTGCCGATGCAAATGAACGAACACGGTCAAGTTTGCTGCTATCAAACATGAATAAATCATAAACCACACCGTTGTATTGATTTTTGAAATAGTCTTTTGTAATCTTGAAGGATTTAAGTACCCCTTCCTTAATCGCAATACTTGGCACTACAATCACGAATTTCAAAAATCCGTATTGTTTGTTTAATTCAAGAATCGTTTTCAAGTAAACAAAAGTCTTACCAGTCCCTGTTTCCATCTCAATATTGAACTGCGGGAAAGCTTTGTTATTTCCAAACAGATTGTCACTTGGCACGATTCCATTCAGAATTTGAGTTTTGTTGACGTTCTTCAACATCTGTTCTTTATTAATAATCACACGGTTACCAACACCGATTCCATCCTCAGTGAACAACGAACCTTGTGAATAATCATCTGTAATCGTAAAATTTGATTCTTTAATTGTCTGACCTTCAAACACGCGCACCGCACTGTTAACGGCATCTGTTTGATAGTCGAGTGTATCAAATTGTATTTTCAAGAGTCTTTACCTCCTTTGCTTTAAATACTTAAAATGTCATTGTACTGGATGCCACTTGCATTGAGCTGCTCAATCGTATTTAACTTCTCACTATCATTGATGAATTTTTCATCCTGTAAAACAACTACTGAGTTTTCAGCTTCTTCATCAGCAATTTGTTTAATAATATGACTTGCCACTTTGCTCGTAATCTTGTCACCAAGTACTACAAACATTGCACCAAAGGCAATATCATAAACAACCGCATCCCCAACTTTTGTTTCACTAATTGGATAAGTCAAATCAAGACCTTGCTTCAACATGATTTCATAAACAACATCGATTGGTTTTGAACCTTCTTCAAAGTTGTTAGCCAGTAATTCAAACTGCTCATTCAAGTCTTTTGGTTCTGCGTTCCATTTCTTGATATTTGATTTAGAGAGTTCAAAAACTTTGAAGCCAACATTTGAGTCTAACTCTAAGTCTTTGACGGCTAAACGAATACGTTCTTCACCAACTTCAGTTAGGAAATGCGGACGATTTATTCTATCAAGATACTTAATTGCTTTTTTCAGTACTGGTTTTGCATCGTTATCTGATGTTTTCAAAGAATCATCCAAGTTCTCTGGTAATTGAACAAGAATAAATTTACGGTTTCCGCCATCTTCTTTATTTTTCTTTAATACTGCTTCTGCTGTGGTTGCTGAACCCGAGAAGAAATCAAGTACGATTCCATCCCTGCTACCTCCAAGTTCAATTATTCTTTCCAGTAATTGAACCGGTTTAGGATTAGAAAATACAGTATCTCCAAATAATCTTTTAATTCGAGCAGTACCGTTTGTCGTAGTTTCCACATCGTCCCACAATGTTTTTGATACTTTTCCCCGCTCTAAAGCTTCAAATAAGAATCTCTTTCTTTGCGGACCACTCTCACCAGTTGTACCGAAAACAATTCTATTATCATTCATCAGTTCAACAAATCGTGAATATTCATTTTTCCAGCTGGAACCTTCATTAGGATAATAACTTACGCCGGTATTTGGATTAACAATCTCATAAAGTTGATTTGGTCGAACTCCTCCAACCTGGAATGGATCAGCTTTCCAAGGTCCACGCGGGTCGTTATCAGGATTTGAGAATCCTTCACCATCATCAGGAATTCTAAACTCATTTCTATTTTTAACAAAGTAATCCATACTCTTAAAGTAAACCAACGTATGAGTCACTGACCCAGAAATAATAGCTGTATTAGTGACGGACTTAGTAGAATTCCAAGCAATATCTGCAAGAAAATTCTTTTCACCAAAAATTTCATCTGCGATTTTTTTCATGTTAAAAGCTTCAGCATCACTTAGGTTTACAAAGAATACACCGTCTTCTGTTAAAAGGTTATAAGCCAGTTTCAATCTAGGATACATCATATTTAACCAATCTGTATGATAGCGTCCACTTGTTTCAGAATTGACATTCAGTTTGTTACCGTCATTGTCTACTTGACCAGTTTGTTGAAGGTAATTTTCAATTGAGTCTTTAAAATTGTCCTTATATACAAAATCTTTTCCAGTGTTGTAGGGTGGATCCACATAGATAAGCTTCACTTTATTTGAATAAGATTTTTGTAAAACTTTTAAGACCTCAAGATTGTCACCTTCAATGTAAAGATTATCAGTTTCGTCCCAATTCAAGGACTTTTCCATATTTGGCTTCAAAGTTGCAACTGTTGGTTGTTGAGCTAGTTGCATAGCCTCCTTTTTACCATGCCAGTTAAATTCATATTTTTCATTGTTTTGTTCCACAGCATCGCCTAGTACAAGACGTAATTTGTCAAAATCAATTTTTCCCTCTGTTAAGACTTCAGGAAACATTGTTAATAACTTTTGAATATTTTCTTGTACTAAATCAGCCGATTTCCCGGACATTTCTTGAATTTTCTTTTCCATCATTTCCTCCTAGTAGTTACCTATATATTCCAATTTGGCTCGGAGCATATTTTTCAACTTCCGTGCTTTCTTACGTGCATGTTCTTCCAACCAGAATTCTTCGTTTCTTTCTTGTTTAGTCTCTAAATATGCAAAACCCTCACCGCTTGATTGTTGATTTAGCAACAACCATTCTAAAAGTTCTTTATAACTAAGCAAGTATCCAACATCAGATGTGATTCCCTTTTCATTATCAATACTTGTAACAGAAATCAAAGACATCTTCTCACTAGGGTTATCACTATAATTTACCAATCATCGATTAATTACCATTAATATGCCTTGAAGCGTCATATAAGTTAATAAACTTTTGCTTATTCCACCAATATCTGTTGGGGGAGCATTAGCATTCGTTACTGACCATTTTTGTTTTCCAGCTTTTTTCTTTTCTTCAGAATCGTTTTTTTTAACTCAATCACATCATTATTTTCAACATTAAATAAATCAACATCAAAAAAGTAAGTTGATACTTCGCTTAACGCTGGAATGATGATGTCTCTTCCGTTGTCATCCTCGAACACGTCAAAATCCAAATCTTCAAGCTGATTAAGTATTTTCTCAACGTAAGAATCTACCAGAAAGTATGTCACCAAAAGGCTTTGAAGGGTCCTTTCCATGTTTATTTTTCACATTGTTTTTGTAAGAATACCATTTGTTGAAATCTTTGATATTACCATCTATAATGGTCTCTTTATCTCCAAAAGAATCTCTTCCTGACTGATAAACAACCGCTCTATTTTTTCAATAGAATAATAAATAAGATAAGTAATATCAGCAATCTTACTCAGTAAATTAAACTTTTCAAGAGAATAATGGATCAAATTAGTCATCTCACTATTGCAAAACTCATAAAAAGCTATTTTCCCACTTTCAAACTGTGCACAATCAACCGTTAGATACATAACCAATGCCCTCCTACAATCCAAATTTTTTCTTCAACCAAGCGACAATAAGTGGGATTAAGATACCAAGAACATATGTACCTACATAATTTAAAATTTCACTAACTTTAGTTTTCGGTGAGGCTGCTTCTAAAAGTTTCTCACCTTTTTCAGTAATTTTCACAAAAGCCATTGAATAAATAGTGTTGTCACCATAAGTTGGCTTTGTGATATAGCCTTCACGGTATAAGAAATTTATCTGATTAATGATTTCTTCCTTATCAACATTAGGAATTTCAATCTCCTACTGTCCTGGATCTGTTTTAATTTTTTCAAGAATCTTTCTTCTTAGATTTGATTCTTTCAAAAGCATCCCCTCCTAAATCGACAATATATCGTTATAATCAATACCACCAGCGTTCAAAATTTCAATGGAATTCAACTTCTCACTGTCATTTGCAAAGCCGGTATCTTGCAGCACCACTACCACGTTTTCAAGTTCTTCATCCTTGATGAACTCGACAATCTTCTTGGCAGCATCACTTGTAATATTTTCACCTAAAACGATGAATAACGAACCAAACGCAATCTTATAAATATTTGCATCGCCTACAATAAATTTTTCAATTGGCAACGTCAACTCCAAGCCTTGCTTCAATATGATTTCATAAACCAAATCATCTTCAGTTGCCCCTGGTTCAAGATTGTCTTGAATTGAGCCAAGCATTGTCACCAAATCTTCAGGTTCAGTATTCCACTTCTTGAGATTTGATTTTTCAAGTTCAAAGACCTTGAAACCAATATCTAGTTTGCCGATTTCGCTAGGACGCTCCTTCAGAATTTGCTCTCCCGCTTTGCTGATACGCTCCATTGCCAGTTCTGGGATTGTGTTGTAACCAGCTCTTTTTGCATTTGAACCTTCAGGAATTTGCTCAGGTAATTGAGCCAAGATAAACTTTCTATTACCATCATCAGCCATATTCTTTTTGAAAACAGCTTCTGCAGTCGTACCTGATCCACTAAAGAAATCAAGAACAATCGAATCTTTATTTGTACCCAATGAAATTAAGTCTTCAATAAATGGAACGGGTTTTGGAAAATCAAACAACTTTCCACCTAGCAAATCTTTCAGTTTTGTAGTTGCGGTACTAGACGAGTACTCTGGTTTAAACAATACTGATTTAGCTTTCTTGGTTGGATTATCTGCGCCTAGTGCTGGGCGTTGTTTTCTGTAAAACTGTGTACCATTTGACGTCCGCTTAACAATGAGATTATGTTTACTTTCATTAAATGTAGCTTTACCCCAATACCAAGAAAGTTCTTCTCCTTCAGGATTAATAGGCATTACTATCTCGTCATCATTGCTTAATGGTTCATTATCCTCAGTAACATATAATTCATCATTAGAGGTAACAAAAATCGGATACCATAAATTGGGACGTTTTGACCGTGGAGCATTAACCCC
>JAFEHB010001306.1_pt1 | contig 10467 bp, 5 predicted proteins | sample 9267121 | NCBI WGS metagenome assembly JAFEHB01 (sample SAMN17103336, study PRJNA684904) | human gut metagenome | isolation source: diarrhea sample from child under the age of five | host: Homo sapiens | place: South Africa: Mafikeng, Mafikeng Provincial Hospital | collected 2019-09 | reverse complement strand
CCCGGATGGTGGGGTGTTTCGTTCAGGCAAACTATCTGTGTTCTTGAATGATCCAGTCTTTTTTGATTTTCGTAACGATCGGCTTGATGGAGGAAACATCTTTAGTGTTTCTAATCTTTCAACATTAACGGCGACGAATAGTGACTTAGCTGTCTGGAAAAATGGGTCAAATCTTTTAGGAGATCCCGATCTAAATTTCCCAACCCTTGATTTTGCTTTTTCAGGAGCTGATTTTGGCCTGTTGGGTTTGACGAATAAGCCCGAGATATTGAATACGGAGACCTTTGGCAATCAGGGACTGACAGCGTACTCTCGCGTAAGTTCAAACAATGCGCGTTGGGCGATCGTTGATGAGTTGCGGGTGCCGACGAATGCGGACAAAAAAATTCATGGGCGAGTCAGCTTGCCTGTTGGGTTTGACGGGACTCGACCAGCTTGGGACGATGAAGCGAAAGTGACCGTTGAAATTGAAACAGCAGATGGTCAGAAGGAAAAAGCCACTGCAAAAACCGTTGGACATACAGAAGACACACCGGGGATCAGTATCTACGGAGAAGAGGCGCAAGGAGGAATTTTTGAGATTCCTCTTGAGGCTCCCTTGGAAGCAGGAACCATCGTCCGAGTCATCGCCGTCGAATTAACCAGCGGCGAACTGACAGAAGGTGCCCAGCATCAAATACGAACCGAGCCTGTGCAGGTTTTCCCCATTTTGCCGCCAACGCCCGCAGCTTTTGCTTCCTACGTTCTTCTTGAAGAAACAAACGAGATCCATGGTCACACGGAAGACACAAAGGTTGAGCTAAGTGCTACCCATAATGGTATCTGGTTTGATACAGAGGCGGTGGTTATCGATGAAGAGGGAACGTTTACGATTGATGTAAGTGATCGGCAGTTAAAAGCAGGGGATGAGATCCAAGTCTTTCTGAAAGATTCTGCTGGTTCGGCAAAAGAAGCTGGAGTGATCAATCCGCCGTCAACGAATGACGAACAGGGCAATCAGAATCCAGCTTCAGAACTCGTTTTTCGGGATGCTGTGTTTCCCGCTGCAACTACCCTGCGAATCGCCCAGACTGGCCCACTGCCGCCGGTTGATCCATTGGAACCGGATGTAGAAGTGAATCCAGAAAATCCACCGGTCATTCCTGAAGACCAAGGATTACTTAGTCTTGATTTTGTTTCTCAGTTCCGTTTTGGTCAAGCGCCGATCCGCAGTACCAAAGGAACGTATCACGCATTGCCTCAGCAAATGATTCCTGCTGAAGGGGCAAGCGAAACTAAGGAACGTCCAAATTATGTACAGATCACGGATCAGCGTCAGGATACAGAAGAGACGAGTTGGCGTCTATCTGCGACTCTTAATTCACAGGGCTTTCGAAATGAAGACAATGAGCCCTTGATCGGTGCTCAAATCAGTTTAGCCAATCAACGGCTTATGACGACTTCAGAAAATTCCAATGCTAGTATGCCAGAGCTTTCAACGATGAAGGATAGGGTAACTTTGGCGCCAGGCGAAGCGCAGCCTCTACTAACTGGCGATAGTCAGAGTACGGGAACATGGGTCTATCGTTTTGGTGATCAAGAGACGGCAGCCACCAGTGTCACCTTAGAAGTACCTGCTGGTGCAAATCCCAAGTTGGGACGGTACCGTGCAACGATTGAATGGTCGTTAAGTAGTGTGCCAGAGTGAAGAACAAATACTACTCGTCCATAGAAACGAATGGAAAAGACGTGTGCGGCGTTCAAGTGCCGCACACGTCTTTTCAGTTATAGAAGGAGCTTTTTTCGGTGTTTTGCAACGCAAAATTATGGATGATTTTTGGGTTGATGATTTTCAAGAAATTGTTCCAATCATCTGCATCTGGGATCGATTTTATTAGGAGGCATTCAACATCCAGAATATACTCTTCCAAATACTCTGCGTAATTCGTCACGACTAGATCAATCTTGTTTCGTTCCACATAATCCAAAGAAAACTCACTGGAATCAGGGAATTGTAAAACATGATATCGACCAAAATATTTTACAGCAAAAGCATTGATGTGAAGGCAAATATGCGCATCCCCTTCTAAAAGAAAGGCGATTCGGCGTGGGTTGCCCCAGTATTTTTCTTTTAATCCTTCAAAGTACAAAGTGAAGCGGGCACTGATTGCTGGCAGAGCAGTTGCTTCAAAGAGAGGCTGTCTAAAAAGAAACCGTGTATTTTCCTCATACTCTTTAGGGTATTGTGTTTGTGCGTAATTGGAAATTTCTTCCATGCTTTGATTGTAGGTAGGGGAAATCAGCTGCTTTATTTTTTCCGTAATAAAGAAAGAATGGAGAAAAACAAACTCTCGGGACTGATCATGATCGGAAATCTGCTGGAGCTGGCAAAAATTGGCAGTCAGTTCTTTTAGCTCAGGCCAATGGTCAAAGCGGGTAACAAATGATATTTCTCTAAGATAGTTGTTTATCCCACGGTTACTTGCTAGTAGAGCGAAAAGATAGACCAGCTCCTCTGATGGTAAAGACAAGGAAAAAGCGGTTTGGAGTCGTTGATTGAGGGGCTGGATTTCTTGGAAGAGTTCATCTGCCAAGACGATCTTTTTTAATTGTTCGGAGACAACGACAGTTTCTCCCGCTTGATAACGCTCAAGGATAATATACAACCAATAACTGATATACCAAAATGAAGCCGTATTATTGGTTTTGCCGCGTATATTGCGAAAAAAATCTAAGACGATATTTTGCACAGCAATGGTTGGACGTACCGTATGAGGCGTAGCGTCCGACTCATAATAAAAGGCATGGAAAAATTTGCGAATATCCGCTTCTGATCCGATCAGACGGAAATTCTTATGGTCAACAGATAACTGAAAGGGCTTCAGGGCTTTTTCAAAAAGTGTCAAATAGCGTAAAAGGGAACTCTCAGAAAGATAAAAATAGTCTGCCCATTCGGAGACTGTCCGATATTCTCCCTTAAACAGATGCTCAAGAATAACGAATAACGGTTCATTTTGAAGGAGCGCTCGTTTTCGTTCCAGATATTCTTTCGGTAGTAATTCATGAAGAGAATAGCCATTCGACGTGGATTCGATCATTAGCGTACTTCCAAAGTAGCTCCGTAGCCCCTCCATATCATAAATGATCGTGCGCCGCGAACTCTGGACAGCTTTTGACAACTCACGATTCGAAAGGGTCTTATGCCGTTCCAAAAGATTCAATAGTTTCAACCAACGAATGGTGGTCGTAGAAGTAATAAACGTCATCTGAAAATTTTTCATTTGCAACACTCCCATACGGTCTGTTTGATGGATCATCGCTCACGTCTGATTATGGAATATGGATACGGGCAAGGCAAGGGAAAGGTTTTTGGATTCAAATTATCGAAATGGGCGCAGAGTATAAGGAGAATTTCACCAATTCAACTTTGCTTTCCCTAGCTTTCATTGTATATTTAGGTGAAAGCGTATTTAGGAGGTAGCACGAATGGAAAATAAAGGAACCTCAGTCAGAAGTCTTTTGTTGCGCTATTTAAATAATCAGAAAAAACAAGACAATAATTACTTTATTGCACAGGCGATTCTAAGAAGTTTTTCGAAAATCCCTAAGATGACCATTTATGAACTCGCAGAAGAATGCTTTGTGTCGACTGCAGCGATTTCGCGATTCATTCGAATTTTGGCTTTTTCATCTTATACGGAATTCAAACAAGCGGTTGAAAAAGAGATCGATATCGTCAGCGATTATTCCAAAAAAGTGATCCAGCCCGTGGAACAAAGGGAGGAATTTCTGGACGAATTCACCTCAAATCTTTTGATCAATTTGAGGTACGCCAAAGAACATCTCTCGATTTCAGAACTTGAAACAGTGGTCTCTGCGATCCATGAAACAGAAAACGTTGCTGTGTTTGGCTTAGAATTTGCTGCTTTTATGGGACAGCATTTGCAAAGCAAATTAGCAAGCATGGATAAAATTATTCGGATTGGTTTTACAGTGGAAGAGCAATTAAAAATTGTGGAAGAAAGCTCGCCAGATAGCTTGGTTTTGATTTTTTCGATGGAGGGTGGTTTCTTTTACTTTAGTGAAAAAGTGATTGCAGCCTTGAAGAAAAAGGGAATCAAAATTATCGTCTTTACGTTTAAGCATTCTCCAATCATTGAGCGAAGTGCAGACCAAATTATCCTCTGTGGAGAGATCAACGAAAACACCGAAGGACGGATTGCTATTCTATATATGATGGAGTTACTGATTTATATGTATATGAAAAAGTTCTATTTGCCTCAATAGTTTCATATTTTGAAACAAGACCTTTGGATTTGAAACCAGAGGTCTTGTTTTGTTGTCGTTAGAATTAATTCTGAATGGTATCGTTTTCTTATAAGGGAAAGGTGGAAGGAACAATGGTCAAAAAAGATTTTTATTGGGGGGCATCAACCTCAGCATTTCAAGTAGAAGGAGGCTTTGGTGAAGGTGGAAAAGGGATTGCAACAACAGATGTACGTCACGTACCGGAGGGAATTGCAGATTCGAAGATCGCGTCCGATCACTATCATCATCTAAGCGAAGACATTGAATTAATGGCAGACTTAGGGATCGATCTCTATCGTTTTTCGTTCAATTGGACACGTGTCATGGGTGATGGTGATCAGCCGAATCAAGAAGGCATCGATTTTTATAATCGTTTGATTGATGGGTGTCTTGAAAAAGGAATCACACCTTTTCCTACCCTCTATCATTTTGAAATGCCGCAAGCATTAGTAACCAAATTTGGCGGATGGAAATCAAGAAAATGTATTGATTACTTTGTTGCTTATGCAAAAGTTTGCTTTCAGCATTTCGGTGATCGCGTCAAGCTGTGGGGAACGATCAACGAGCAATTGATCGTCACAGCAGCTTCTGATTTAAATGGCAATCACGAAACGGATGCAGATGAAAAAATGAAGCAGATGTATCAAATGAGTTACAATATGTCGCTAGCTGAGAAAAAGACAATTCAAGTTTTTCGAAAAATCGTAAGAGATGGTCAAATTGGTCCCGTGTGCTCTATGCAAGTTGTTTATCCTGAAACACCTTCGCCAAGGAACATCTTAGCAGCTAAGAACGCCGAAGACTTTTTACAAAATTGTTTTCTCGACATGTCAGTATTCGGCGAGTACCCGAAAAGCTACTGCAATTATTTGAATGAAAAAGGTTGGTATCCAGAAACGGAACCAGCTGATCAAGAAATTTTGAAGAAGAATAAACCAGATCTTATAGGGATAAACTATTACTGTAGTACCTGTATTCGTGCCGTTGAACCGGGAGAAGATACAAGCAAACTACCACCATTTTATCGAAATGAGCGATTTACCTTAGGGAACAATCCTTATTTAACGAAGACGAAATGGATGGAATTTGGTATTGACCCTGAAGGATTATATATAGGTATGCGGTCGATTTATGAAAAATACCATTTACCAATGATGGTAACTGAAAACGGTTTAGCGTATTCTGATAGTATTGAAGACGGGCAAATTCACGATGTCTATCGTATTGATTACTTGGAACAGCATATTAAGCAATGTGAGCGTTTTATGGAGGAAGGATATCCTTTATTGGGTTATAGTCCTTGGTCACTACTTGATTTGGTTAGTTCACACCAAGGGTTTAAAAAGCGATATGGTTTGATTTTTGTTGATCGCACAGATGAAGATCCGAAAGAATGTCGACGAATTCCCAAAGACAGTTACTATTGGTACCAAAATAAAATAAAAAACACTAAAAAGGGGTAAGAAAAATGAATGCATTTATCCACTTTATGGAAAAAAGATTTATTCCCGTTGCGAATAAAATTTCTTCGAATCGCTATTTAAAAAGTGTGAGTACAGGTTCGATGTCATTACTAGGCGTTATTATGTTAGGTGCCATCTTTACAGTTATTTCTAGTTTAAGCTGGGAACCGTATCAAAACTTTCTATCAGTGACCAACATTGGGACAGTGATGAATTATATTCCAGCTTACACAATTGATTTATTAGGTTTGTATATGGCATTTAGTATTGCCTACTGTGGAGCAGGAATATTCGGGATCAAAGAACAAGCTTTGGGGACGGGGTTCATCTCATTGGTATGTTTCCTGTTATTAACGCCACTCACTGAAAATCCCGAAGCAAGAGCTTCATTTTTAAGTACCAATTATTTAGGCGCGCGCGGGGTCTTCGTGGCAATTTTCGTTTCACTGATCACGATTCAACTGATGAAATTGTTTGTGGAAAAAAATATTACGATCAAAATGCCTGATGGGGTGCCAGAAATGGTGACCAAGTCATTCACTTCTTTAATTCCAGCAGTTGTGATTGCATCACTTTTTGGAATTGTTAAATTTGGCTTTAGTGTAACTAGTTATAATTCGGCGACAGATTTTGTTTATACATTGCTTCAAGAACCATTGCAGCGATTGACGGGTTCCTTAACTGCCTTTTTGATTCTTATTTTGATCTCGAATCTCTTATGGTTTTTCGGGATCCATGGTTCAATGACCGTATTGCCGATTCTCATGCCGATTTTCTTGGGTTATCTTGCAGACAATAGTGCTGCTGTGGCGGCGGGAGAAGCAGTCCCTCATGCCATTAATTTTGGGTTATACGATTTGGCATGTTTAGGGGGCAGCGGTGCAACGATTGGTTTAGTGACTGACATGTTTTTATTTTCCAAGAGTAAGCGCTACAAATCATTTTCAAAAATCGTATTTCCAAGCGGTCTTTTTGGTGTAAATGAACCAGTTGTCTTTGGAATGCCGGTAATGTTGAATGTGATGCTTTTGATTCCGTTCTTATTGACGCCATTAGTGATCACTTCTCTTGGGTACGCATTGATTTCCATGGGAATCATTACCGCACCGATTGGCATCCTAGGGGCGGGCTCGTTACCTCCGCTGATCCACGGCATCGTTCAAGGGAGCCTCTCTTTTGGTATCTATCAACTATTTGCAGTTGCTATTTCTATGGCTATCTATTACCCGTTCTTTAAAACCTTAGATAATCAAGCAGTTCAAGAAGAACGTTTAGCACAAGAGCAAGCTGGATAAGAAACTCGCACAGGATTTACAGTTAACCATAATAACAACAAACGAGCGCAAGAGTGAAGTGATTCTTGCGCTCGTCGTCTGTGAAACTATCGATTGGAGGACAACTCAGTGAGAGAGACAAGAGAAACACTTTTCAAATTTACAGAGACAAGGAAAAAACAAATTCAGAAGATCGTAGAAAACATGTCAGTTATGGAAAAAATTGGTCAGCTTTTTTTCGTGATTGGACAATCAGGTTCTGTAAAGGAATTGACGGCTTTTATTAAGAAATACCAACCGGGAGGAATGATGTATCGCCCCGACAATGCTGAAAAATTGAAGGATCAGCTAAGAGCAGTCCAAGATGCTAGCACAATACCGTTATTTCTTTCAGCAAATTTAGAGTCAGGTGGGAATGGTATTCTTACGGAAGGGACATGGGTCGGTAATCCTATGCAGATCGCCGCTACAGATTGCACCGAAAATGCCTATTACTTAGGAAAAATTGCTGGGCTGGAAGCGGCTCGAATTGGTATTAATATGGCTTTTTCACCGATTGTCGATATTGATTATAACTTCAAGAACCCAATCACGAATACTCGCACATTTGGAAGTGATCAAAAACGAATTATTCGCATGGCTCAAGCGCAGATAAACGGTTTTTCTGAGAGTAACATCATTCCAGTGATCAAGCATTTTCCTGGGGACGGTGTTGATGAAAGGGATCAACATTTACTGAGTTCGATCAATTCACTCTCCGCGAATGAGTGGATGGAATCGTATGGGACTATTTATCGCCAGTTTATTGAAAAAAACGTCAGCTGTATCATGGTGGGACACATTTATCAGCCTGCATGGGAGCGAAAACTTTCACCAACGATCAGAGAAACCGAATTTATGCCTGCTTCTTGCTCGAAACTTCTAGTTAACGGGTTACTAAGAGATACACTGGGCTTCAATGGTTTGGCTATCACTGATGCAACACCAATGGTCGGTTACACGACGATCATGCCTCATAGAGAGCGACTCGTTGCTTCAATCAATGCAGGAATCGATATGTTGCTTTTTAATAAAAATATTGATGAAGATTATGAAGTGATCGCATCTGCTGTAAAAGAGGGAAGCATTCGTATGGAACGTTTGGATGAAGCAGTCGCACGAATTTTAGCAGTCAAGATGTACCATGGTTTATTTACTGAAGTAAGGGAAGAGACAGTCAATAGTACTCCTAAAAGTGTCATCGATCGTACTGAATATCAGTGGGTAACGAAAAAAATTGCTGATGAGTCGATTACATTGGTCAAAGACAGAGAAAAACACTTACCACTCACCCCACAACGATACCCTCGAATCCGTCTCGTTATTTTGGGTGATTCTGACGACGGTGGATTTAAAGAGGGAGGACGAGTGGGTCCGCTTTTTAAAGCTGGATTAGAAGCTGCTGGATTTGAAGTTAACCTTTTCGATAATCAACAATTGGATTTCCAAGAGGTTTTCGAGGCAGGGGTTGAGGATCTTAGAAATAAATTTGATTTGGCATTGTATGTTGCTAATGTTGAGACCGCCAGCAATCAGACAACAGTTCGTTTGGATTGGAATCATTTGATGGCCGCAAATGCTCCCTGGTATGAAAAGGATCTCCCTACCATTTTTGTTTCTACTGCCAATCCCTATCACTTATTTGACATCCCTTATGTTTCAACTTTTATCAATGCGTATACAGGAAATCCAGAAACAGTGGAGGCTATAATCCAGAAATTGCTAGGGAAAGAACCGTTTAAAGGTAAGAGCCCGATCGATCCATTTTGTGGGGACTTTTTAGCTAGAGCAAAATAACTTTTATAAGAAGGAGGAGAAAAAATGAGACAAAATCGATTACTGAATGATGGCTGGCAATTTCACTTAGGTCAGATAGAAGAGCCAATGAAAACAGTCAGAAAAGCCGCAGCTATCGGTGGCTTGGCAGCTCCGCTTGAAAATGAAGCGGGGGATACTGTTTTGATAGGTGCTGGTGGAGAACATTTTCTACGGCTGATTGCTCAAGGTGATCGTGAAAAAGGCTTGAGAATGTTGGCGAACACTGCTTTGGAAAGTGAACTTGACGAAGATTGGGTATCTGTTGATCTCCCTCATGATTGGAAAAATGAACTTCCGTATGTTAATGATCCCGATTTACTGATGAGTGGATCAAAGCCAGACGGCATTGCCTATTACCGTAAGACTTTTGCGTTAACTCCAGATGAAGTGAACGAAAAGCAAGTGACTCTCCACTTTATGGGCGTCATGCGTATGGCATCTGTCTGGTTTAATGGTGTATTTCTAGGTGATCATTACAGTGGATACTCTGATTTTTCTTTTGATGTCTCTGAACTGATACGCATCGGCTCAGAGGGAGTGAATGTGGTGTTGATCAAAGTGGATACGACGAAAGGCGCGGAAGGCTGGTGGTATGAGGGAGCAGGTATATATAAGGATGTATATTTAGAAATAAAACCAAAGCTTCAGATCGTGGCAGAAGCATCGTTTATCGAAACAACTGAAATAAATCAGCAGGAAGCGCTCCTTAAAATCACCGTTGGTCTTGCTAACCATCATTTTGAGAAAAAACAAAAGATAACGATCAAAAGTCAGGTGGCTGATCAACAAAATATCCATGAGTGTAACGTGGATCCTGTGGCGACAACAGAATGGAGTTATTGTCAAAAAATCTGCGCGCCTCAGCTATGGTCTCTCGAGAATCCACATCTATACCAAGCTACTTTTCAACTATTTGATGGCGAGAACCAAATCGATGACTATCAGCTTTTTTTTGGTATTAGGACAGTCGCATATACTACGAAAGGTTTTCTGCTTAATGGGGAACGTAAAGAATTAAGAGGGGTCTGTGAGCATCAAGATTTTGGTGGTCTAGGTGTCGCATTACCAAAAGATATTTTACGGTATAAGCTGTTGAAAATGAAAGAAATGGGGGGAAACGCCTATCGCAGTGCACATCACTTTGCTTCTAAAGACCTCCTTGAATTATGTGATGAGTTAGGTATCATCGTTATGAACGAGAACCGCATCTTGGAATCTAGTGAGTGGCGGACAAATGAGCTGGCGAAAATGGTGAAGCAAACACGTAATCATCCTTCTCTTTGTTTTTGGTCCCTTTGTAATGAAGAGGTGATTGGTCATACGCCGCTTGCTTACCGAATGGCACAAAAATTAGCAGCTGTGATCCGAACCCATACTTCGCAAAGTCTTATTGTTTCAGCGGAATTACTTAATCCTGCTGGTCAGGTGGATGCTTCTTATATGCGTATTTTTGATGTGAACGGGGTCAATTATCCTGAGTCTGCTGTAAATGGGACAGGTTTAGTTGCTGTAAAGGAAAAGTATCCGCTATTTTCATATCTTAGTACGGAAAGTGCTTCTTACTTTTCGACAAGAGGGGTCTATCA